>JAABUM010000319.1_pt1 | contig 91187 bp, 79 predicted proteins | sample 5559161 | NCBI WGS metagenome assembly JAABUM01 (sample SAMN10711868, study PRJNA513369) | rock metagenome | isolation source: Antarctica rocks | place: Antarctica: Victoria Land, Siegfried Peak nord
ACTTGGCAGGACACACCAGATGATACAGTAGCACACTCACATTATGGCTCTTGCGAACATAGCGGCTCATCCAACAAGTTCACAATACCGCAGCAAGCTGCGGGGTATCAAACCCTTTTAGAATGAACGCGGCCCTTTTTGTTTCCACCTGTCGCCTTGGTTCGCGTTCCCGCTACAGGCCAAACTAATTCGTGAGTAGAAAAATAAAAAACCCATCGCTTGCGCAATGGGTTTTTCGGTTTGTGCCCGGAAGGATTCGAACCTCCGACCTGCTGATCCGTAGTCAGCCGCTCTATCCAGCTGAGCTACGGGCACTTGCTGGACGCCTTCGTTCAAAGGCCCGATAAATATTACCGTAGCCCACGCGCGTTGTCAAGGCAAGTGCATTGTTTTTGGGAACACCTACGTGCGCCACTCAGCTGAGCGTCAAGCTAAATTAAGGGCATGATCTCGGATCCAGCGGCGCAGAGCAGCACAGTATTCTTTATTGGTGGCACGCAGCTTCCGTGCTGCTGATGTGGAGCTTTCCATTCGGCGCGCCGCTCGTCGGAATCGCTTTTCGCTCTTTCAAACGTGCTCACAACACAAATAAAACCGGCTCCCTCACCTGAAGGAGCCGGCTTTCATTTTATCGCACGCCCATCAAAACTTCGAGCGTGAGTTGTTCCAACCGCTCATATGGTAACGACCGTTGCGCTAACGCATCGGCGTCGAGCGTTTGGTCTTTCAAACCTTGCGCCGCGTTTTTCGAGTAGCCGCCAGAGGCAACCGAATCGCCGCCGCCGTTGAGTTCGCGGAACAAACCCTGAATCTCGGAATCGGCGTTCCACTGCGCGGCTTTTTCCTTGAGAATCAAATAGGTTCTCATGCAACCGCGCGCAAATGCCCAGACATCTTCTCGATCCGAAGTGCGAAGCGCATGTGCGTCGAAGTGCTTCGGGTTGGAATAGTTGTTGTCTTCGAGCAGCTTGACGAGGTAGAAATTGCCTTTCAAATCTTCGGCGCCAAAACGCAAATCCTGATCGAAACGTCCCGGCTTTTGGCCGTTGAGGTCGATGTGGAACAATTTGCCCGCATCGAGCGCCTGCGCGATGTTGTGCGTGAAGTTGAGGCCCGCGATGGTGTCGTGCGCGAACTCCGGGTTCACGCCGACGTTTTCCGGGCTGTCGAGCGTTTCGATGAACGCCAGAGCATGACCCGTCGTGGCCAGATAAATGTCGCCGCGCGGCTCGTTGGGCTTGGGTTCAATCGCCAGTTTGAAACCGTAACCCTGCTCTTTTTGATAAGCGTTGAGGAAGTTGAGCGCCTCGCGGAACCACTTCAACGGATCGAGCGGATTCTTGGCCGCGTCCACTTCGCTTCCCTCGCGTCCGCCCCAGAAAACGTAGGTTTCGGCTCCGAATTCGGCGCCCAGATCCATCGCGCGCATCGTTTTTTGCAACGCGAAGTTGCGCACGTTCGGGTCACTCGACGTAAACGCGCCGTCCTTGAAAACAGGATGCGTGAACAGGTTCGTCGTCGCCATCGGCACCTTCATGCCGGTTTCGCCGAGCGTCTTTTTGAACGTGGAAACGATTTGTTCGCGCTCCTGGGCTGACGAGTCAAAGGGCACTAAATCGTTGTCGTGAAAGTTGACGCCATACGCGCCAAGTTCGGCGAGGTGACGCACCGATTCGTTGGGGTCAATGGCGCCTCGCACAGCGTCGCCGAACGGGTCGCGGCCCTGGTTGCCGACCGTCCATAGGCCAAAGGTGAACCGGTCTTCCGGCTTGGGTTGATAGTCGTTCATGTGGTTTTCCTTGGGAACACGGGGAATTTAACCGTCTGGGCGCGGCGCGTCAAACCTTTTAACATCCAACTCACTCAAGCGCAGTGGCGTGCATTGCGACGACTTGATTCGCTGAATCAACAAAAACGCCCGCTTCAACCGAAGCGGGCGTTTGATTTTGGGAGAAAGGCAACCGGAGTTACTGGTGAACTGCGCCGTTGAGTTCGGCTTTGGAAGCGGGCGCTTCGTCTTCAAAGGGATCGTTCGCCACGACAACGGGCGCTTCTTTCATTTTGAAACCGCACGTCGGCTCGTCGGTTCCGACATGGCCGCACACCCAGCCGCTGCCGTTTTTGCCGCGCACATACTTGGCCGCGATGCCGCAATCGCAGTGAACCGCGTCCACATCGTCGGCCTCGAACTCGTCTTCGACTTCGACGGGCGCCGGTTTCGGGGCTTCAGCTTGGGCGCGCTCTGGCGCTTCTTCGCGGCGCACGGCGGGCTTGGGCGCTTCGCTCGGCTCGCCATCGGTGAGCCAGTTCTTCAAGGTGCGCGCCACTTCTCTTCCCGCGCGGTTGACGACGGCGCCCGAAAGTTGCGGGCAACGCGTTTTGCCGACGATGAAGTTGTTGTCCGCGTCCAAATCGGCCACCACGTCGAATTCATATTCCAAGCCGTCGCGCTGAATGGGCGCCATACCGACTTTGCGAATCGTGGTGCGGCCCGTTTTCGGATCTTTCTCTTGAACGTATTCGGTTTTGGCGCGCATCGTTCCGATGATGTGGCACTTGCTCGAAATCATCGCATCGACCATCGCGTTGTGCTGGGGCGTGACATCGCGCCACGCGCCGAAGTTGTTGCCCGACTGGGTTCTGCGCACCGCCTTGTCTACCTGTTCCAAAGCGCCGTCTTTGCCGACCCACGCATGAGAGAGCGAATCAATGACGAGCACATCGTAGCCCGCTTCTTCGGCGGCTTGCATCGCTTCGATGTAGGTTTTGGGCGAGTAGGTCTCGATTTCGAGCACGTCGAACTCGAACTGGTCGGAATATTTGGAAGCCGACCCGCGCTCGGTGTCGATCACGGCGATCTTGGAACCGAGATTGGAAGCGATGGCGAGCGCAGTGTATGTTTTCCCGGCGCCCGCAACGCCGATGAGAGCCATGCGAAGTCTCGCGCTTTTTTTAGTGGCTTTTTGAAATGAAAGGGCCATTGGTGCAACTCTTTGTGTGATTTTGGCTTCGGCGATGATGCCTCCGCGCGAACTGCCGCCCAGTCTACTCGTTTCATCCGCGCAAGTGAAGTCAGTGCAAGAAAATTATTTGTCTTTTCCGGCGAGTGGTTCGATGCTGAGCTTGCGGTAGCGACTCCAGTCGGCGATTTTGGGAAGAAGTTGAATGCGCGTCACGCCGCGCAGTTGCGGAAGAATAGGCGCTGGGTTCGAGCCATCGGCGTTGGCGCGAAAGATTCGGTTATTGCTTGATTTTTGGGCGTTGACGCTTCCGCGAATCCAGTAAATCTGCTTGCCATCAAGCGACCACTGCGGCGAAAAATCATCCTGCGCGCCGTTGGTTAGACGCGCCAATTTTTTGGTTTTTGCGTTCAAGTCAAGGCTAAACAAACCGAGTGATTTACCTGTTTCCGAAGCAGGGCCAACAAACAGAATTCTCTTTTGTGTTGGGTGCCAAACACATTCACTTTCCCGCCTCTGGTCGCTCGTTAAGAACAACTTATCATCAAGAGACGCCAGAATTTCTCCAGAGTGACGCTTCAAGTTGAAATGAAGAACCGTGATGGGCGGTGCTTTATCTGGAACACGGATACGAAAACCACCTCCTTGTAGACCTATGCTAAAACACACAAGGTCATTTCCGTCAGACGATAATGCAGGAGAAAACACGTCCCTGTATATGTTCAAGCTCGCTGGTGTGTTGCCGAAGTCGTGTGGGAACAATTTCGCTGAATCAGTCCGTGAGTTCCAAAGCTCTTGACGTGTAGTCGTGTCATAAACAGCAACTTCAGATGGCTCTTCTGCATAACGGTCTTCTCGCTCAACAGCCATTTGCTTCCCGTTACCACTCCATGATGGACAAGAAAAGGTGTAAGCCTCTTTCGTGGCGCGTTTACCATAAGCTGCTAACAGCACTCGTTGATCGTTATCAAAGGGCGTAATCCAAAGGTATGCTCGATAGGAGGCCGCACTGAAGAAATCCACATCGCGTGGAAGAGCCGCGAACGCGACTTGCCTTCCATCGAACGAGATCTCCCAATCGTTCCCCCAGGTTTTGAAAGCGTTATCGAACAAAAACGAATCGCGCAAGACGGATGTTTTCCCGCTCATAAGATTGATAGCTTCCAGTTTTTTGCTGCGCTGGAACACAAGCACGCCGCTTAAACCCGACTTCGACGCGACATTCTTCGGCGCCCCACAAACGGGAAGAGCCAACGCTCCCAGAAGCAACACATTCCTAATGTAAGATTTCATGGTTCAAGCCTAACAAGAAACCGAAGCCAAGGCAAACAAACACAAAAAAGCGCGGCTCTCAACGAGAACCGCGCCTGCTCAACCGAACTCAATTTAGCCCAGCACGTTGTCCACTTTGCCGCTCAAGGCATTTTCGGCGACGTAGCCGACGCTTTGGTCTACGACTTGGCCGTCTTTGAAGAACAAGATGTTGGGAATGGTCGAAACGCCGTATTTGCCCGCCGTTTCGGGGTTCTCATCGACATCGACTTTGAAGAACTTGGCGCGGCCTTCATACTTTTCCGACACGCGATCCAACACGGGCGCGAGCATTTTGCAGGGCGGGCACCAGGTCGCGGTGAAGTCAACGACCACAACGCCCTGCGTGTTTTCAACGGACTGAGCGAAATTGTCACTCGTTAAAGCGGGAACTTTTGACATTTGAATTACTCCTTCTATCTGAACTTCGAGCGGCGTGAACCTCGCGCCGTCGCATTGTTCGATATTTTTAGAACAATGGGAGCACGAGCGGTTCCCGCGAATTTAAAGGACGGCTTCGAGAACGCGAAGCGTCAGCGAGTGCCTTGTGTCAGTGCGCGAAGCGCCACCTATATTAGATGAGGTGCGCCTCCGGCGTGTTGAACGATGCACTCGCTAACGCTTCGCGTTCACGGCGCGGCAGGAAAAACGACTATGCGAGAACTTCATCATCCCCCGCGCGAGTGTTTGGAACTCACGCAGGTGCTTCACGCGCTTTCCGATCCGATCCGCTTGTGCATCGTGCGCCAGTTGGCTAGTTCGGGCGATTTGCCGTGCGGCACGTTTTGCGAAACGGCGCCCAAATCCACGATGTCGCACCACTTCAAGGTGCTCCGTTCGGCGGGCGTGATTGTTCAGCGCGCCGAAGGAACATCGTGCTTCAACACGCTGCGGCGCGCCGATTTGGAAGCGCGATTTCCGGGACTTCTGGAAGCCGTCATCAAGGCCGATGCACGCGGCTGTGGAGAGTTGGAATAGAAGCAAGGAACAAGTCAACTACCTCTTAGCAAGCTAAGAGGCTTGTCATTCCAATTCCCATGCTGCTTAAGGCACGAGGGGACGACAATAGGCTGGTTGACATCTCTGGTGAGGAGACCGTGTTTTTGAAGCACGGAACAGCCCGCTACGAACAAAATACGATACACCGTTCACTTGCACCGAGCCTTGCGGCTCGCTTGTCACTCGCAGCATGGTTGTGAGCTTTGTGGCTCAATCCTAATCTGCAACCTGCCAGAGCAGGGAAGCTGTTGCTCTCTTTCGAGAGTGCCTTGTTGAGCAGAAGGAACAACCCAATGATACAAAGTTTAACCCAACTGCCACACTCAAAGTCGAACTTCGTTCGACACTCCTTTTCCTCCCCTGAGACAAGCTCAGGGGTTTCCAAGGAGTTTTCTCCGTCATGAATTTAATTGGACTCAACACGAAAGAATTGGAAGAACTTCTGAAGACGCGCGGCGAAGCGGCGTTTCGAGGTCGTCAAATCGCCGACTGGATTTACAAAAAAGGCGCGGGAGATTTCGGCGAAATGAAGAACCTGAGCGGCGTTTTGCGCGAAAAGTTGGCGCAGGGTGATTCGCTCGATTTCCCAACCGTCGCCAAACGAACCGAGGCCCAAGATGGCACGACGAAGTTGTTATTGGAAATGGGTGATGGCGAACAAATCGAAACGGTTCGTCTGCCCTACCCTGACCGCCTGAGCGTGTGCGTTTCGAGCCAGGCCGGTTGTGCGGTGGCGTGCCAATTTTGCGCGACAGGTTTGGGAGGTTTTAGGCGCAACTTGACGACAGCGGAAATCATCGCGCAAATCCTACTCGTCAAGCGCGAAGGGCTGCAAATGGAAACGCCGACGCACGTGGTGTTCATGGGCATGGGCGAGCCGCTACTCAACACCACAAACGTGCTGCGAACCATCGAACTGATGCACGACGAGATGGGCATTCCGATGCGCCACATCACGGTTTCAACGGTTGGAATTTTGGCCGGCATCGAAAAGTTGGCGCAGAAAAACTGGCAACTGACGCTGGCGATTTCGCTCCATTCGCCCGTCGATGAACTGCGCCATCGCTTGATTCCAACGTCGACCAAAACAAGCGTGCAGGACATCGTGAAGTCGGCCCGCGATTACGTGGCGCGAACTGGGCGACGCGTGACGTTTGAATACGTCGTGCTCGGCGGCGTCAACGATTCGCCTCAGTTGGCGCGCGAGTTGGCGCGCTTATGCAAAGGCTGGCCGGTTCACGTCAACTTGATTCCCTGGAACGACGTGCCGGGCGCGCAGTTCGCAGGCGTCAAACCCGAAGCTTTGCGCGAGTTTCGCGGCATTTTGGAGCGCGCCGGAGTTTCAGTCACACAGCGCGTTCAACGCGGCGCCGATGTCGCGGCGGCATGCGGGCAATTGCGGGCGCTGAACGAAACGCCTGTGCGGGAAAACGTCATCGAGCTGGGGACGGTGACTGGGTAACAAACGACCATGAACGACGAAGTCAAAGGAGAGACTCTTGTTCTTCCGGACATAGGGCGGCGAGATTGGAATCTCAGCCATGATGAACAGGTGCGATGCCTGTCTTTTTTGATTCGCAACCTCAGCAACTTCGCCCAGATACCGGAAGGGTTAAAGGGCAAAGTTGTCCCGGTTCCTTATCCATCGCCGACGCATCTTTATCCGGGCATCAGTCTCTACGATGAGACCGGGCAATTGGACATAGCACAAATTCCTCATCCTTTTGAAGTGGAAGAACGTATCAACTCCTTTTTGCAAAGTGCCGGTAAAAGCCACTTGTTGCGAGCTTCCGCCGGAGAAGAACTGACCTGGCAAGATGTTCTCAATCGGTGAACAGGCAACTTTCCAACGATGGAAGAGGCTCTCACACGATTTTGCACGACATCAGGGCGTTTTCATCGAGGGAGTAAACGGCAGACAAACGATGATAGCCGTCGACGAGAATGACTTTGCCGCGAGCGGTGTCGCGCACCAGAAGAATCGGTGACAACGCGACACCGGACGAGATTTTCTCGCGGTTGCTCTCGACGCGGGCGTTATTGATCGGCAACAGTGAAAGGCCTGATGCGCGCAAGATGTCTTTGGCTTTGAAACCCGACAGCGGCGCGCTTCGCAGTTTTTCAACCAGGGCGCGGGCGTCGGATTCCTCGAAAAGGAGAGTCAAATAGGACAAAGCCGCCGGATAGTTGTGGTCTTCGGGTTCGTCTTGCCATTTGATTTGAAGAGGTTTGCTCATGGTGAGAAAGTTTGCAGGGCAACTCGAAGTTCTACTTAAAGAACATGGCCGGCAACCCAGCCCAACCCGATTCCCAGTAGCGCGCTGAGCACCACTTGATAACCGAAATGCGCCCGCACGCGCCAACGCGCCCAGCCGATGAGGGCGGCGGCGGCGAACCACGGCCACAGTTTTGGATGCACTTGCACAAGGAGCGTAGCCAGCAAAAACGCGGGCAAGGTGTGGCCTGATGGAAAGCCCGAATGCGCGCGGCGGCCCCAGCAAAAAGGGTTCACAGCTTTAGGGCGCGGGATGTAGCACAGATGTTTGAAGCCTTGAACCAACACCAGATCGCCCATCATCGCGCCCACGAGCCACAAAGCGCGCCCTGCGATGTTCCAGCCGTTGACGCCAAAAGGCACGAAAACGAGCAGACAACACGAGGCGAGGACGTAGAGGAAATTGAACTCGCGCGAAACGAACTGCCCAAAATCGAACGGGCGTTTGACTTGTGAAGCGGCGGGCGCCTCGTCGCGGGCGGCGGGAAATGGCGGGTTCATCGAATGAGCGCCCGTCGGGAAAATGGGCGTTTTAATTTTGCATCAGGCCTGAGCCTCCTGTCAGAAAAAACTCTCAGAAAGGGTTGAAAATTGAGCGAGAATCAGTGGCGGCTTTTCGTTTTCCCCATGCGCATCAGGGCAACGAAAGCATAGTTTCGGTTTTCCGACGCGCTGTTTTCGCTCCAGCCTTGCACACTGAAGCGTTTTGCATGGCTGTTTCGTCGTCTTCCGAAGTTTTGTCGTCCACCCAAAAACGCCCGCGCCGCGTCTTCGATGCGCGCTTAGTGTGGCCTTCGCTGTTGACCTGGGGACTGGCGCTTTTGTTTCTGGGGCCATTTTTGATCCGGCCTGTCGTGAGCGTGCTGTTGGGCGCCATCACTTTCCCCAATGCGCAAGGAGTGCGCGAGATACGCCCCGATTTCCTGTTGCTTCCTTTGCAAAGCCCGTTGATGCGCGAGTCGCTCGTCAACTCGTTCTGGATAGCGATTCTGGCGACTTTGGCGGCCTCACTGATCGCGCTTCCGCTCGCTTATGCTTCGGCGCGGCTCAAGTTCGCGGGCAAATCGCTTTTGACCGGGCTTTTGCTCGTGCCATTACTTCTCCCGCCCCTTGTGGGAGCGGTTGGACTCAAGCAAATGCTGGCGCGCGAAGGGTTCATCAACACGCTGTTAGGGCACAACCAGAACCCGATTGACTTTCTCGGCTCGCGCTTTCTGGGCGGACACGGGCCGTTGCTCATGGTTGTGTTCGTCGCAGCGTTGCACTTGTATCCGCTCGTCTATTTGAATCTGTCGGCGGCGTGGGCCAACGTCGATTCGTCGCTTGAAGAAGCCGCCGAAAACCTGGGCGCCAGCGCCGCGCGCGTGTTTCGCACCGTGACGTTGCCGCTGCTTTTGCCGGGATTTTTGAGCGGTGCGCTGATCGTGTTCATATTCGCCTTTACCGACCTGGGAACGCCGCTTGTGTTTGGCTTTAGCCGCGTCGCAGCGGTGCAAATCTTCAACGCCAAAGATAACACCGGCGATCCGGCGGGCTATGTCCTCGCGTTCTATTTAGTTGTGCTCGCCGCTCTTGTATTCTGGGTTTCGCGGCGCTTTTTAGACGGCGGAAAAATCGCAACTTTGGCGAGGGGGACGCGGCGCGCGCGCGAAACAAACGTTTCGCCGCTCGTTGGCCTGTTGGTTTACGCGTTGTTTTTCGGGGTGATCGGTTTGTCGCTGTTGCCGCACTTCGGCGTGGTGTTGGCGAGTTTTGCCAGCGACTGGACGAGCCGTTTGTGGCCTGCGTGGACGACCGACAACTACGTGCGCGTTTTTTCCGACCCGACGATTCCGGCGCGCGACGCCATCAAAATCTCGCTGTTTTGCGCGGCCCTTTCGATGGTCATCGACGTGTTGGCCGGCTTTGCCCTCGCCTACGCTTTGGTGCGCGGCAAAATCTGGGCGCGCGGCTTGTTGGACACGCTCGCCATGCTTCCCCTCGCGCTACCCGGTTTGATCTTGGCGTTTGGCCTGCTGATTTCCTACCGCTACACCGCTCTTGACCCGATTCAACACAGCGCGTTGCCGCTGCTCATCATTTCCTATTCGATTCGCCGCTTGCCCTACGCGCTGCGTTCGGTGTCGGCGGGCTTGCAACAGATGAGCGTGACTCTCGAAGAAGCCAGCCTCAACATGGGTGCCTCGCCGCTGCAAACGGTGTGGAATGTGACGCGGCCCCTGGTCACGGCCAATCTCATCGCGGCGGGACTGCTCACCTTTGCGTTCGCGGTTTTGGAAGTGTCCGATTCGCTGATTCTGGTGGCCTCGTCGTCCAACCAAGTGCCCATCGCGCAGGCGATTTATCAACTCATGATCGCCGGGAAATTGTTTCCCGCCTGCGCCCTGGGAGTGGTTGGAATGATGCTGCTGAGCGCCACTTTTTTGCTGGTCAACCGCTTGCTCGGCAAGCAACTGGGCGCGCTGTTTCGCGCATAGAGCAGAAGCACTTTATAGAGGGCGCGGTTTGCGCTTCTTTGCTGCTCACTTTGGAGGGCATCCGCCTCTGTCCTGTTCTTTGTTGCCCCAGAGGTAAACTCACGTTCAATTCCGCATGAAAAGAGAGGTTTCCCGTTGTGGCCGATGAATTTATAGATTTCTACCACGCGCTCGACTTGCCACTTGAAGCGGATCGCAAGGAAGTTCGCGCGCGCATCGCCGAGGTCTATCTCGAAGCGCAACGCAACCTCGACCACCGCAACTTTCCCACGCGCGTCAAGTATCAAGAGCTGTTCGAGGTCATCTTGCCGCGCGCGCGCTACATCCTGCTCGATGACGCGCGCCGCGAAGAATACGATAGCCTCGTGCGCGCCTTTCGCGGCGTTCCCCTGGCTCCTGCGCCTCCCGAAGCGCCCGCACCATCCGTTCCTTCCGAAGCGCGAGACACCTCTTCGGATTATCTGCCGGGAACGCCTGTTTTTGGTCGCGGCGACGTTTCGGGTTTCCGCTTGGAAGAAGAACAACCCACCGCCACGGGCCGCGCGCCGCGCGTCGAAGGAGTGCCCGCGCCCGCTCTCAACCCGGCGCAACTCGCGCAAGAACGCGACGAGATGCTGCAAAAATGGCGGGCGCGCCTGGAAGCCGCCATCAAGCGCGACGAGCAAGAACAAGCGGCCAAACCCGCTTCAAGCGACTCAGGTGAAGCGGGCGCCCCACCTTCCAACGTTAAACCCCGCGCGCCACGCGCCACGGCGACTCCGGTTTCCTTTCAATTCGGTGGATCGAATGCCGAAGAGGAAGACGAGGAAGCCAAACAACGCCAAATAGCCTACGCGCTTGAACTCAAGCGCACCGAGCGCAAGCGCGAAGCGGTGAAAGAAATTTTGATGGGCGTGGGCCTCAAAGCCACCATCATGGGCGGCATGGCCGCCGCGTTTCCGCTCGGTGGCCTGCTTATCTTTGCGATGGGCCACTTTTACCCGCGCGACGCCGCGCCCAAAATCGCTCTGCCTTCTTCGGTCGCGTGGTTTGTGGGACTGAGCATAGTCGCAGCGGCCTCTTGCGCTGCCGCGTTTTATCTGTCCAAGGGACTGCGCCACAAAAAAGCCTTTGAACTCTCGGCGATGTCGCTTGAAGAAATTCTGCGCCAACTCGGCCGCTCGTATTGAGCACGCAAAAGCCGGACTTGATTGGGTTCAAGTCCGGCTTTTCGATTATTTGGCGAAAGCCGCTGCCTGCTCAAAGATGACGCCTTCGTTGGCGCCATTGGAAACGATTTTCCGTCACCAACAGTTGGACTCTCAATAAAAAAGCCGCAAGCGCGAGAAGGCTTACGGCTATTCCTGGAGTTATCGGCTACGGTTTCAACACGATTTTGCCGTGTGAACCCGCTTCCAAAACCGCGTGATGCGCATCGGGCGTAGCGGATAAAGCGAACTTGCGCGGGTCGATCACGGGTTTAAGTTCGCCGCGCTCCAAACCGGCGCTGATGTTCTCGTAAATCGAGCGGAGTTCCGGGTGCGGCACGTTGGCCAGCGTCATGCCGAAGAGGGAGATGTCTTTGGCCATCCAATCGCGTGGATTGACTTCAGCAGTTCCTCGATTGCCAATCACCACGATGCGGCCAAAAGGCGCTACCACTTCGGGATCAGAGCTTAGATTTTGGTTGGCCAGCATTTCCAGCACGATGTCGAAGCCGCGCCCGCACGTCATGCCAATCACATCGGACAGGTAGTTGTCGGCGTTGTGATCTGTTGTGTATTTGAGGCTAAGCGACTGTAAAAAGCGCTCGCCAGACGGACTTCCGGCACTGCCGCCCACCGTTAAACCTGCCGCTTTAGCCAGTTGAATCGCCGCGACTCCTACGCCGCCTGTTGCGCCGTGAATAAAAACCGACTCGCCCTTACGCGCGTTCGCCTTGCCAAACAGCGCGCGATGGGCCGTGGCATAGGGAACACCAATCGCCGCGCCCTGCTCGAACGAAATGGCGTCCGGCAAAGGGAAGACGAAATCCGCGTCGCACAATACGAACTCAGCGTAAGTGCCCGACAGCGCGCGCGCCGCAAACACCCGGTCGCCGACGCGCACGTTCGACACGCTCTCGCCAACCGACGCGACCATGCCCGCGCCATCCGAACCGGGCGTATACGGCAAAGGCGCTTTAATCGGGTATTTGCCGGAACGAATGTAAGCCTCGACGGGATTGACGCCCGCCGCTTCGACCTTTACGACGACCTGGTTTGGCCCGGCTTGAAGGTCGGGCACGTCTTCCAAACGCATGACTTCCGGTTCGCCCGGATGGTGAACGCGAATTGCTTTCATGGTTACAACCCCAACTTCTGGCGCAAAAGTCCCGGCACTTCGCTTGGCAAATCGGCGACGAGCACATTCGCCGATTGAAACGCTTCGACTTTGGATTGTGCGCTTCCCGCACTTCCCGAAACGATGGCTCCGGCGTGGCCCATCTGTTTGCCTGGAGGCGCAGTTTTGCCCGCAATGAAGGCAACGACCGGTTTGGTCATGTGGTTTTTGATGAAGTCGGCGGCCATTTCCTCATCGTTGCCGCCGATTTCGCCGCTGAGCACAACGGCTTTGGTAGCCGGATCTTTCTCGAACCAGCTGAGCACATCGACAAAACTTGAGCCGATAATCGGGTCGCCGCCAATGCCAACGCAAGTTGTTTGGCCCATGCCATTGCGCGTCAGTTCGTCCACGATTTCATAGGTGAGCGTGCCCGACCTCGACACAACACCGATGTCGCCCTGCGAGAAAATGTGCGCGGGCATGATGCCGATTTTGCATTCTCCGGGAGTAATCAAGCCGGGACAGTTCGGCCCGATCATCCAGCCGTCGCGCTCTTTGACGAAGCGGTAGGTCTTCATCATGTCTTGAATCGGGATGCCTTCGGTGATGCACACGATGCCGCGCACTCCCGCATCGACGGCTTCCAAGACCGCGTCGCTGCCAAACGGAGGCGGCACGAAAATGATCGAGACATCGGCCTGCGTCTGCTCGGCGGCTTCTTTGACGGTGTTGAACACGGGCACCGATTGGCCGCCGTGTTCGATGGTCTGTCCGCCCTTGCCGGGCGTCACGCCAGCAACGACATTCGTGCCGTATTCCATCATCTGTTGGGTGTGAAACAACCCTTCGCGGCCTGTTGCACCTTGCACAAGAACGCGCGTTTGTTTGTTGATTAAAATGCTCATAATTCAAATGTTGATGCCGCGCTCAACAGCGTTCGGCCAGATTTTCAAGCTTTCATCCAGACCGGGATGCTTGAGCGTGAGGCGCCAGGGAAAATACTCCGCCATCATCTCTTGAGTGCGCTCGTTCACTTGGAACAGGGTAACAAGCGAACTCAATTCGACTTCTCCCGGTTCATTCCTCATCCGCTTCCTCGCGCCGTCCGAACCCTTCGCGTTGCAAGTCGCGGCGGTCGCGTTTGGTTGGCCGCCCCAGCCCTCGGTCGCGCACGGGCGAACCCGTCATCGCCGCTTCAAAAGCGGATTTGCGCTCTGGTTGCGGCCCGCTGTCGTCGCGCAAAACTTTTTGCGCGGTTTCTTTGGAAAGCTGTTTGAGCGGCACTTCAAGCACCACGAACTTGCGCTCCCAGTCGCCGCGCCGGAACTCGATGGAATCGCCCACTTTGACCAAAGCCGCCGCTTTGGTGCGATTGCCGTTGAGACGCACTTTGCCGCCGTTGCAATCCTCGGTCGCTTCATTGCGCGCTTTATACAAACAAACGTGCTTTAAAAAGAGATCAATACGGTTCGCCATGACAATTGCCCGTAGAAACAGAACTTGCCATGTTCGTCTCGCCAAGTAGCTCGGCGGACATGGCAGGTCATAGCCCTACTTTCCCATCTTCTTCAAGTTGTCCAGACACCGTTTGGCGCATTCTTTGGGCGTGCTCGGTTCGGGATAGCGCTCCTGTTCCACGATGTAGAACTGCGTCGAACCACCTTCGAGCGCCGAAAACACTTCGGGCCAGGGCGTGTCGTCTTCGCCCAGAAAGTAGCGCGAAAAATCTTCCGTCCACGGCTTGAGGTGAACCGTTGCGGCGCGGTTTTTGTATTTGGCGAGGAGAGGAATCGCGTTGCCGCCGCCGTCCTGCGCGTTGCCGGTATCGAGTTGCGTCACAACATCGGGGTGGGCGTTTTGGAAAATCAAATCCATCGGAATCGAGCCGTCTGGCAGAGTCACAAATTCCCACGAGTGGTTGTGATAACCGACGCGCGAGCCGAACTTAGCCGCCTCTTCTGCGACTTTGGACAGAGTTTCGCCAAGTTTCAGCGCGCCCTCGCGCCCACCATATTGTTCGGGCGAAACGTAGGGCACCACCAGAAACGGACTGCCAAGCGTGTGAACGAACTCGGCGGTATTACCGAGTTCATCAGGTTGAAGCGTGCCCAGCGACGTGTGAACGCCCGCGCACTTTAACCCGACTTCATCAAGTTTCTGGCGAATGGTTTTGGCGTCGTGGCCGAAATATCCGGCGAACTCGACGGCTTCGTAACCCATTTGCGCGACATCGCCGAGCGTGCCGAGCAGGTCTTTAGCGCAATCGTCGCGCAGGGAATACAACTGAAGTGCAATTGGAATGGACATAATTAAGTGCTTGTTTCTTGAATACCCACAGGTGGCGGCATTCGTCGTTTGATTTCTTCCACTAAACGTTATTTTGTAGCGCGACTACGCCACCACAGCGCCAGAAAAGAAAGGCCGGAAATGAAACAAATCGCGCACACCGCGACAAAAGCCGTGAAGGTGTAAAGAGATTCGATTTTGGTAGTCAGCAATGCCACCAACAAGGTCAGTGCTGTTGGTAGCAGAGCCAGAGAAAAACTCAAGAAGAGCGAATCGGAAGAACCGTTAGCTAAGGTTTCCAACTCGCTTTCTTAAATCATGTAGATTTTGATCTCGCCAACAGGAGCGTAGCGAACAACGGGTTGAGCCGGAAGCCGCGCCTCATCGTTTTCGGGCGACTTCGTGCGGTTTCTAATACCTTAACACCCGCACGGACTTGCCCGGCATAACCACCCAAGTCCACTACAACGTGCCAGCGCCCTGAACGCGGCGCTTTTAGCAAGAAAGGCGAAGTCTTGGCATAGCCACCGAAGTAGTGGAAAGGACGACCGCTCTGGTATAAAGCGAAGTTGTCGCTATCCATCAGCTGAACGTTAGCTGCACTTGTTAACGACACTTCGATAGAATCATTCTCGTGAGCTTCTATCTCATAATGAAGAAAGTTTATCGCGGTCTCCTTTTTAGTTTTTGTTGACCAGCGCCACAATCTTCTGCGCGCCTTCTTGCATTGTTGCGGCGGGTGTTAACGAACTGCCTTCGAGCAGTTTCAAGCCTTCTTCGGCGCGCGTTCCGGTCAGGCGAACAACGATGGGCACTTGAATGTTCATCGTGGCGATGGCTTCCAACATTCCCTTGGCCACTTCGTCGCCGCGCGTGATGCCGCCGAAGATATTGAAGAAAATGCCCTTCACAGCCTTGTCGAGCAAAACGGTGTCGATGGCTTTGGTCACAACTTCCGCCTTGGCGCCGCCGCCGATGTCGAGGAAGTTGGCCGGTGAGCCGCCCTCGCGTTTCACGACATCAAGGGTGGTCATAACCAAACCCGCGCCGTTGCCGATGATGCCGATATCGCCGTCTAAGCGAACGTAGGTGAGGCCGCGTTTGTGCGCTTCGGCTTCGATTGGGTCGTCTTCCTGTTCCTCTTGATACTTGGCGAGTTCGGGATGGCGAAACAGCGCGTTGTCATCGAGCACGATTTTGGCGTCCGCCGCGATGAGTTTTCCGTCGCCCGTCAAAACGAGCGGGTTGATTTCGGCGAGCGAGCAGTCGTAGTCGAGATAAACGCGGTAAAGCGCCTTGAGAAACGCGCCCATGCTTTTCAAAGCGGCGGGTGGCAGTTTCGCTTGGAAACCGAGTTGGCGGATTTGAAAATCCTGCAAGCCAATCGCCGGATCGAGGTGCAATTTGGCGATGGCGTCCGGGTTGTCTTCGGCGACGATTTCGATTTCGATGCCGCCTTCTTTGGACACCATCACGATGTTGCGCCGCATCGCCCGGTCGGTGGTGATGCCCAGATAATACTCTTCTTTGATGTCGGCGGCTTCTTCGACCAGCACCCGTTCGACGGTTAAGCCTTTGATGTCCATGCCCAGAATCTGGGTTGAAACTTCGCGGGCTTCTTCTGGTGTTTTGCCGAGCTTGATGCCGCCCGCTTTGCCGCGCCCGCCGGTATGAACCTGCGCTTTGACGACGACGGGTTTACCGATTTCGCGGGCGATTTGCTCCACTTCATCGGGCGTGGACGCGACGCGGCCTTGCGGCACGGGCACGCCATATTTGGCGAGGATTTCCTTGCCTTGGAATTCGTGAATTTTCATGGGAATTCGAGTTGCGCGGCGAAGTAAAGCACAAAGGACGGGCCAAACCTTGAGGATTCGACCCGTCCTTTTTCCCTCCGCAGTGGGAAAGCCTGTTCAAAACCGCGCGATGAGCGTCTTCGACAGCCGCAGTTCTGCACGTGGCGGATGCCCTTAGCCTTCGCTCAAACGCCGCACTTCATAAGAGAATTTCACCGTGTCTTCCACGAAATGCGAGATTTTGGCTTCTTCTTCGAGCGCCTCGATATGAACGTCGAGTTCGTCGAGTCGCTTTTGAATCGCATCTCGTTCGTAATCGTGCGCCAGGGCCAAATCGTCTTGCAAACGCTGGCGGCGCGATTCGAGGGCACTTGCGAGCGTGTGCCAGTCGGCGGCGCGCAGGGTTTCGCCGTTGAGGGCTTCGGTCAAAGCTTCATCGAGAACGCGCGAATTTTCGTCGGGGTTAGGTAGCATCAGAGTGCAAAAGACGTTTAAAAGCGGGCGCCGTTTGCGGCTTTTCAAGTGTTCGATTCGCCACGAACACGCAGCAAGAACCGATACAGCTTGGATCGGATGGCTGATCATCTGGTTCGGATTGAACCAAAAACCGCGCGAATCTTTTGGTTCGCGCGGTTTCGTCCGTTGCCTCAAGTTCAAGGTTTGACACCCAAATCGCGCAACGCGTCGGCGTTCACTTCGGCTTCAAAAAGCAGTTTTTGCTGTTTGTCCTGCGTGATGGTCACCGAAACCCAGCCGCCCGATTCGCCGCGCACGCGCGACACATAAACCTGCGCAACATCGGCGACTTTCCACTTGCGCTCCGTCGCGGTTCGGTGAGCAGCCGCCCACTCGACCGCTTGAAGGGCGCGCAGAACCGGCCAGACTTCTTTGTTGCCCAGCGAAAAGGCGCGTTTTTTGGAATACCAACGGCCTTGCGTTTCGCTAAAGCGCGCCGTCGTTGCAATCGAAGTCAGGGCCGCCGCAATGAGCGCCGTGAAGCCGATTTCTGCGAGCAAAAACCCGACGTAGCCCAGGCCCGCCAGGTGAGTTCCGCCCGAAACCGCGCCCGTCGATGCGCTCGAAGAAGAGGAGCGCGACGACTTCTCTTCGCGCAGCGTCACGCCGGAGGTATAGCGATCTTCCCAATAAGCCTGCGTCGCGCGGGCATAGGTGAATTTTCGGCCCAGTCGGTCGCGCGTGGCGGCGACATTGGCATGGGTCGCTTTGGCGAGGGCGGGCGCGTAGAAATCCAAAATCTGCTCGCGCTCACGCCACACGTTGGCGGCGTGGAAAACGCCGAACACAAGCAACGCGCCCAGCACGGCGAACACCGACGAGTAGCGCGCCGAGCGCACTCGCCCCAACCGAACACCCAGCCACAACGGGGCGCTGAGTAGCGCACCCAAGAGGAGTTGCGTTAGCAACAGCGTGCTGAAGTGCGGCGCCATCAGGTAATAAAGCGCGCCCGTCGCCAACGCGCCCGCAAGCGTGGCGAGGAGCATCAGCAAAAACGCGTTTGGCCCGACTTTGCCCGACGCTTTGTAGCTCGTGGTGATGATCCCTGGGCCGCTGCCAACCGTTCCGCGCGTTCGCCGCCATGATTTTTTGCACCGACGCGGGCACGCTCGATGAAGACGAATTCGGCCCGGACGTGGGAATGGACGGCGCTGGCTGATTGGAGGCGGGCTGATTTTGTGCCGGTTGGCCTTTCAAGTTCGGGTCATGTGTGGATGAAGAAAAAGGCGAGGGATCGCCGGAGGACGGATTTTTCATGGGATTGGATTCGGTTATCAGGGTGTTTGAAAGGCCGAGGCGCGTGACTGAGCTTCGAGTCGCGCGAGCAAAGCGGCGCGCGTTGCTTCGTCGTCGCACGCCAAAACCGCCGTCGCGCGGCGGCCTTTGTCGAGCGCGTCTCGAAACTCGATTTTGAGCGCCGGATACAACTTCGCGCCGTGCGCCAACCAACCGCCGCGCGTTTTGAATTCGCTGCCAGGAACCAGCAACCACAAGCCTACAGGCTGCTCTTTAACGCGCGCTCCGGGTTCTCTGGTGGGATCAACGGTTGCGCTCAGGGCGAGCGTGCCATCTTCTAACCTCATCGTTTGGGCGGGCACGTTTAAAAAGCGGCCCGCAACTTTCGCGTTTTTGCGCAATTTGCCACTCACACCAAGCGCGATCTCTTCGTTGGGTGCCAAAGGTTTGGGCGCAACAGGGGAGACGTTTTGCGGCCAGAAAATGATGTTGCGCACAAGCGACGAACCGAGGAGCAAAACGGAAACGAGGCTGCACGCGCCCAGCGAAAAAGCCGGCCAGAACGCGGTGGGGGGTTTGTTGCCCGCTTCGAGCCAGGCTTGCCTGTGCATCAGCGCGTTGCCCACCTGGGGAACGCCTTCAACGAGATGTGTCTCGAAATCCGATGTCGCGCGCCCCATCAATCCTTCGATGCGCGCGCGAAACGGTTGCTGGCCCGCGTATTGGCCCGGCGCAGTTTTCAACCAGATTCCCTCGCGCCCGCGCTCATCGAGGAACGCCACCAGGTCGTAAGTCGGTCTATCGCCGACTTTCTTTTCGACCGACAAGCGCACTCGCGGCAACACGACGCCGTCGACGCGGACATACCAGTGGTCATAGCGCGTGTTAGCGAGAGTGGAAAAGCCCGGCACCGACATCACTTGCGGGCGGGCGCTGTTCAAATGAGCGTCTTTCCAAAAGTCGGTCGCCGCGCCCGCGCCAACGAGCAAGAACACGATTACAACCCAGTTCGCGGGAACGCCGCGAACCGAAACGCGCGACAAACGGTCGCTGACAAACGCGCAAAATCCTAAAGTGCGCAGCAGAAGTAACATGAAGAAAGTGCGACCCGCCTGCAATTATTTCACAAATTTGCAAATTCGTCCAATGCGCTTTGACCGCGCGCCACAATCCACTGCGTGCGCCCGATGCGAATGGTTTCTTTGCCGCGCAGTTCCACCGGAACATTGGGCGCCATTTTTTGACCGTTGACGAACGTGCCGTTAGTTGAACCCAGATCAGTGAGCGAAATCCCGCCGTCTGTGGTGCGCTCCAGGCGCGCGTGACGGCTCGATGTGCCCTCGTCTTTGATTTGCCAGTCGCTTCCGTCGGCGCGGCCGATTGTGGCCGAAGCGCGATGGACATCGAATCGCCAGCCGGTGAGGGCGTTGCCAATGGCAGGACTCCACGTCCAACTCACCGCAACCGGAGGCGGCGCTTGAATGGGCGCGGGCGCTCCGCCAACGGGAACAGGCGACGACGAGTTCAAGGGAGGCGCGGGTGGTGCCGATTTGGAACGGTCGTTGAAGCGAAACAGCGTTTGACCGATTTGCAAGCGCGCGCCGGGTTGAAGTTGGGCGTTGCTTTGCGGGATGCCGTTGATGGGAATGGCCTCGCCTTGCCACCACCACGCGCCATTTTGAAAGGACAGCGCGCCGACTTGCGGAGCTAAAGCCTCGTCGCGGAACAGCGACAGATCGCAGTTGCCCGCGCGCCCGACCGAAACGCGCGCTTTGCCCAGCGGATACTCTTTGCCTTCGTAGGGGCCGGTCGAAATGCCAAGCAACCACGCGGTTTTGAGGACTTCGCCGACCAAACGGTAAGCGGCTCCCAGAAAAGCGCCGAGCAGCAAAAAACCGATGGCGCGCGAAGTGGTTCCGGTTCCAGTTTCGTGGATAAGCAGGGCGATTGGGTCGAACAACGCGCCGCCTGCAAACCCGCCGATGGCGCCGCCCAAAACGCCGCGCAACGTTTGTCCTTTGTCGCCGCGCAACAGGCCAATGGACGCGCCCACGCCAGCGCCAAACAGCGCCCACGCTATTCCGCGCACCAGCATCAGCGCCAGAAGCATCCGTCCGGGCGACAAAGAGTCCTCGTCATTGACTCCAAAACTTCTCAAGCCGACCCCATAAATCACGCTCGCCACGGCGCCCGACACCAGCCCGATGAAGGCAAACAAAGGCAGTCCCGGCCCCAGATCGCGGTGCCATTTGCCGCGAAGCGAGGACGCGTTATCCCACGAAAGCAGCGCGCCTCCCAAAACCAGCGCGATCAGCGCGACGGTAATCGAACCGGAAGCCAGGTGCGCCAGGCTGCCCGCCCCGCGCCTGCCCACCATCGCCGCGAAAAGCGGTTCGCTGAGCAGCGACCCGATCAGCCCCGCCAGAGCGCCGACGCCACTGGTTTGGATCAGCGAACTTCCAAAAGAAAAACGGGGACGAGAAACGGGCGAATTCATGCGCCCCAGTTTGACGCGGGAAAGGCTTGTTTCCATCGTTCAGTTGCCTGAAACCGCGCGAGTTCAAGCGTGGTTGGTTTCAAGCGAAGCCACGACTTTGAAGTGAAAGCACCGGAGTCTCAATTGCCAACGCGGTGCTGGCGTTTCAAATAGGCGTAATCGTCGCGCCACACGCGCAGTTCTTGATCGGCGCGGCGCAGTTCTTCGACAGCGGCGCCGCGCTCGCTGTCTTCGCGCGCCAGCGATAGGTTTTGCAAGGCTTGCAAGCGGTCGCGCTGGGCGTCGAGCAGTTGGTCGCGCGAATAAAGTGCCTCATCCGAACGGGCAGACAGAGATTCTAAATGGCTCACCACGCTTTGTTGCGGCGGAAGCGCGCGCTGCGTTAAGTCGGCGGCAAAAGCTTCGGGCGAGGTGCGATCAAGCGAGGGGAGAACCGCCTGCGCCTCCTGACTCAAGCTCAAAATCGGGCGCAGGCGCGCGTCGAAGTCGCGCAAATCGCCGCGCGCGGGGTCGTAGTTCCACCAAAACGCCAGCAGTAAAAGCGGCACGATCACAAGGGTGGGCACAACCCAACGCGGCGCGCGCGCATCGGGCGCGATGGCGGGCGCAAACGGAACATCGGACGCGGCAGGTTGGCGGCGCGGCGCCGTCGAAGTCGCGGGAGGAAAGGTCGGAGCAGGCCCGCTTGGAAAGGGCGCGTTGGTCGGCGAAGTCGGAAGCGGCACGCCGGAAGGCGCGGTTTGCGGCCAAGGTAGCACGTCCTCTGAAGACAACGAAGTGGTGCGCGGGGAAGACGAGTCACCCGTTGTTGGCGGCGCGATGGAAAGCGGGGTGGCGAGGGGCGCAACCGATGGTTTTTGAGCGGGAAGGGGCGGCGCAACCGATGGTTTTTGCGCTTCGTGCAACAAGTGCAGCCACGCTTGGACGCTCGGCGGGCGTTTGGGAACGGAGATTTCCAAGGCGGCTTCAACGGCGCGGGCCAAACGGGGCGAAATGCGCGGGTTGAGTTCGTCCAGGGCGCGCAGTTCGACGCCTGATGCGCGGTCGGTGGAAGGCGGCGGCGCGTGGCCGGACAGCGCGTGATAAATCGTGGCGGCAAGCGCGTAAACGTCGGTGAAGGGGCCAAAGCGCGCGCGCCGTCCGTATTGTTCGAGCGGCGCGTAACCGGGCGTGAGCAACTGCGTCATCGGCGTGGTTTTGTCACTCGCAAAAGCGCGCGCGGTTCCAAAATCAATCAGCACGGCGCGCCCGTCGCACAGCAAGATGTTGTCGGGCTTGATGTCGCGGTGCAGAAATCCGGCTTCGTGAACCCGTTCAAGTGCCGCGCCGATGGACTCGATGATTTCAAGAGCCTCGTCTACGGGCAAAGGTTTTCCACCATCCAACCTCTTTTGCAGCGACTGGCCGCGCAAAAATTCCATCGCAAAGTAGGCCGTTCCGTTTTCGGCCCACACCGCGTAAGCGCGCACAATCGCCGGATGATTGAAGCGTGCCAGAGAAAGAGCTTCCTGGCGAAACGCTTCGAGACTGCCTCGCCATTCTTCGGGCGAAACGCCCGCAGGCGAACGCACGAGCAACCCATCGCGCGTTGAACCAAAGGGGAAAAATTCTTTGATCGCCACAGTGCGCCCCAGCGCGTTTTCCGTTGCGCGGTAGGTGAGGCCAAAGCCGCCCGCGCCCAAAAGTTCCTCGATTACAAAGGCGCCGCGCTGCAACACGGTTCGCGCCGCAAGCGCCGCGCCATCCGAAGCAACCGGCTCGCTTAGCGGTTCGAGCGGCGAGCCGCAGGCACGGCAAAAATTCGCGTCTTCGGCGTTGGGCGTCTGGCAAACGGAGCAAATCATAAAATCGAAGTTTGAGAAAACAGAGCGTTTTTGTTTTGAAAACCGCAAGGAAGCTGACCTACAACGCGAAGCAGGAGCGAGTGTTCCGTCCACCAAATTGCGCACCCCGCCAGAAACGGCGAGGAACACACTCGAAGCACTGAGGAGAACACCCGAAGCGTTCAGAAGCACACCAACAACACTGCACACCCTGCCGAAAACACTGCGCACCCTGCCAAACCCGTGGAGGAGCACGCCGAAAACGCGGAGGAGCACGCCGAAAAGCCCGCTCGTTAGTCGTTCTTATTAATCAGCACGCCGAACTCGCCTCTCACCTTTCAATGGGCGACTTTTGGCCCATTGAAAAGACACTCGTGTTGCAAAAAGCGTTTTCGACAGTTGGCGCTCATCGCGCGTTAACCGATCCACGGTTGACTGGCGCCGGTGGTTCGCCCGCCCAAGACGCGGCCCGTTTTGTCGGTGATTTGAAACGGCGCGGGCAAAGGAGCGCGCGCGTTTCTCCAGCGGTCGGCCCACATTTTGGCGATTTGCAAGCGGTCGTCTTTGTCCAGCGATTGCCAGTCGGGAGCCACCACGATGTCGATTGAACCACCTCCGAATTGAGGGCGAATCGAAACCACACTCCCGCTTCCGACCAGTTCGCGGCGCAGTTCCGTGCTCTGGACGCGGAGTTTGGCCGACGTGTCGGCGTAAAGGTCGCCGCTGATGCCTGATGCGCCCCGTATCGAGCGGCCCGCGCGCGCCAAACCTCCGATGATGACGATCAAAAGCAGCGCGCCAAAAAAAAGGCGCACCCACAAATTCCAACTCGCATTGGCCATCGCGTGGCGTTCGAGGTGTTCGCCGGGCACATAACCGTTCTTGAAGCGGCCACAATGCGGGCAGATGTTGTCCAAAATCTTGACGGGCCGCCCGCAATTGGGGCAAACCGCGCCACTTTGCAAAGGCGAGGGCAAACGCGACGGGTCGGACGCGGGTTGCGTCGTGGCGGGAGAAGTCTCGAGAGAGGGACGGGCCATCGCTCGCAACACAAGTTCAAGCGCCTGCGAAAGCGGCACCACCACTTCGCGCACCGATTGAAAACGGTCTTCGGGCCGCAGTTCCAGGGCGCGCGAAAGGGTTTGCGTTAAAATCGGCGGGCACATCGGCGCCATCGCCAGCAAATCGGGCAAGGGCGCGCCCAGCACGCGGTCGGTTGCATCGGGCGGCGGCGAACCGGTTAAGCATTCCCACAATGTCGCGCCGAGTGAGTAAATATCGGACGCGGGCGTTGCCGCGCCGCGCGACGAATACGCTTCGGGCGGCGCATAGCCAGGCGTGAGCGCGAGTGACATCGTTTGCGTTTGCTGGGCGACCAATCCGCGCGCGTTGCCAAAATCGATGAGCACAGGCGAACCATCGGCGGCGAAGAAAATGTTGTCTGGCTTGAGGTCGCGGTGCAGCAAATTGCCCTCGTGGAGCAGCCCCAACGCGCGGCACAAATCGAGGCCCAGTTCGCAGGTTCGTTTGGGCGTGAGAGGCCCGCTGGCTTTCAAGTTGGCGCCCAAACTTCCGCCGTCGAGGGCTTCCATCGCCAGATACGCCGTGCCGTTTTCTTCCCACACGCCGTAAACGCGCACAATCGAGGCATCGGCAAAACCCGCCAATCGCCGCGCTTCCGACGCGAAGGCGCGCCGCGCTTTGTCCCAGTCGGCTGTTGAAGTGCCGCGCGGAGCCACAACTTCTGTTTCGTTTCGCGTGGCGCCGGGAGGGAACAATTCTTTGACCGCAACCCAGCGCAGCAAAGCCGGTTCAGCACACAAATAAGTGAGGCCGAACCCGCCGCGCCCCAGGAGGGAATCCACGACGTAAGCGCCACCGCTCAAGGCATGGCCTTGTGGCAGAGCATCGAGGGGCAAAGCAGGAGAAGACATGGAAAGCGACTGGTGCGAGAAGCGTGTTTCAAAGATTTCGCATCAAAGAGCGGGTCAAAGAGGCTATCTGAAAGTCCTCGAACAGAAGGAACAAGAAGATTGGAAAAGGACTATCCCCACTTCGCTGTTCTCGCAGGCGGGGCTGCCGTCCTCTTCCAATCAATTGCTCCCCACTTTTCAACGGATTCTTAGAATCTCTTTTATACCGCCTCAGCGAATCTACCGCCTCAGCGAACAGGGGTTTAGCTGCCACCCAGCGTGGCGAGAATTCCCATCAAAAACAACGCCCCGCAGATGATAGTGATGCTCATGCCTATGATGCGCCCCGTTTGCACGGTTCCCCGGTCGCCTGGGTCTTGGTTGCCGTATTCGGCGAGCGCCGCGTTGCCGCGCACCCAGGCGATAGGCGCCAAAATCGGGCAGCACAGAAAACTGAGCATCGCGTAAGTCATCACTTCGCCGCCACGACGCGTCGGAAGCGGCGACGCAAAGCCCGAACCGTAATGATTCTGAGGCACAGGCGGCGTTCCATAGGGCGGCGCAATCGGCGCGCCCGCGTGCTGGTAGCCCGGAGCAGAGGCAACCGGAGGCGGCACATAACTTTGACCCGGCGCTGTTCCAACTGTCATTCCGCCCGGCATATAACCGTTGGGCGGCGCTTGCAAAAGCGCGGTTTCGACGTGTTCGCTCAGTCCGCGCTGTTCTCCCTTGGAGCGCCCGAAATCGGTCAGGTTGAGCGGCAGGCCCGATTGCGAGCGAATCGAAATCAGCGTGCCGCGCGCGTCTTGCGACAAAGAACCCGTGATGTTTTGTCCGTAGGATCGCAAGTCCATCGGCGTTGAACCCAGAACTCGCCCGCCTGCGAAATCAATGGTGGGATTGACAACGCCAAAAGTTGAAAACCCGCGCCAGAGGGCGCTCAGCGCAACGTGAGGTGGCGCGTTGGTCAGGATTTGACCTTCCCCGGCGCGCGTCGCCGTATAAGAACCGCCAAGCGAAGCAGAAGGCGCGACGGACGGCGAAGCGGGCGCGCTTTGGTTGGCAATGGGCCGAGGTGGAAGCGGTTTCTGAAGGTTGGCGGGGGCTGGTGGTTTGTCGAGTTCGGCGACGAATTCGGCCATCGTTTGCGGGCGCTCGCTGGCTTTGATTTGCATCGCGTGCATCACGGCGCGACTCACAGTTGGCGAAATCGAGGGGTTCACCTGATCCGGCGGGGGCACATCGACGCCGGAAACGCGGTCGGTGGCGGGCGCGGGCATCCGTCCCGTTAAACAATGATAAAGCGTGGCGCCCAGCGCGTAGACATCGGAAAACGAGCCGAAGCGGGCTTGTTGCCCGTATTGTTCGAGCGGCGCGTATCCGGGAGTGAGCATCGCGGTTTGCTTGACGGTTTTGCCCGACGCAAACGCGCGCGCTGTGCCGAAATCAATGAGCACCGTTCGCCCGTCACCCGTGACGCAGATGTTGTCTGGCTTGATGTCGCGGTGAATCAGGCCCGCCGCGTGAACTTGTTCGAGCGCAATGGCCACCGATTTGATGTGCGCCACAGCGGGTTTTTCGGGAATCGAGCCTTTTTCTTCGATGAGGCGAAGCAGCGTTTTACCTTCGAGAAACTCCATAGCCATATACGCGGTGTTCAGTTCTTCCCACACGCCGTAAACGCGCACAATCGAGGGATGGGAAAAACGCGCGAGGGTTTGCGCTTCTTCCAAAAACTTGCGCTTGGTGTCCTGATAGGACGCCGCAGTCATGCCGCCTGTTGGCTGAACCGTTCCTGCGCTGCGAGTAGCGCCAAAGGGAAAAAACTCTTTGATGGCCACGAACCGCTTGAGCGAGTTATCGCCTGCTTTGTAAGTGATGCCAAACCCGCCCTGCCCTAACACTGGCCCGATGACGTAGTTGCCGCCGCGAAGCCGCGTGTCGCGCGGCAAAGCCACGCCATTGGGCGCTTGAGTCGAAGGGGCAGCGTTGGAAAGCGACGTGCCACACGCCGAACACGTGGGCGTGCCAGGAGGATTTTGCGCGCCGCAAGTGGGACAGGTAATCATCGGGAGACCGTTCAAGTTTGAAAGGTTTCCAAACGCGATGCGAAAGCCCGACGAGCCGCAAAAACAACGGGCGCCGGAGTTACCCCTCACGCCGCGCGCCAGAGCGGGTTTCGCCGTTTCCCTTTGCAAAACGGTGCTTACCTCACGTGCGGGAAAAAGACGCGCTTCGTCACGTGGATAAGGGACAATAAAAAGGAATCATGCAACCAACCGATCCACAACAACCACTGGGCCAACAAGGGGCCTACAACAACGCGCCTCAACCACCTTATGGCGTTGGAAGTCAACTGCCTGGCGCCGAAAAGAAAATCGTCGCTGGCGTGTGCGGCATTTTGCTGGGCGCGTTTGGCGTTCACAAATTCATCCTCGGCTACACCAACACGGGCATCATCATGCTCGCCATTTCACTCGTCGGCGGAATGCTCTCCTTTGGCGTCATATCGGGTATTATCGGAATTATTGGCCTCATCGAAGGCATCATCTACCTCACCAAAACCGACGAGCAATTCGTGCAGGAATACGTGACCAACAAAAAGTTCTGGTTTTGAAACGCCAAAACGCCCGTTGAACATCGCGTTCAACGGGCGCTTTGTATGAAGTAGGCCGTGTAGGATTCGAACCTACGACCCCAGGATTAAAAGTCCCGTGCTCTACCAACTGAGCTAACGACCCGTTTTTGTCGGCTGGCCGAACGGGTGGCCTCGCAAAAGGCCCGTTGAATCATACCAAGGATGGATGGAGGTGGCAAGGTTTGATTGATGAGCGACATTTGGGGCACACTTCCGTGATGCGTCGCCTTCGCCGTCCACTTTTGTGGCTTCCGCTCGTTGTGTTGACGCTGTTTTTCGCCCTCTGCGGCTGGCGCAATTGGCATCTGCCGAACAGCGCAAAAGACGTTTGGTTAGAGATTCCAGCTTATTACCTCAAATCAACTTTTCCACTTCCACCTGCCGTTCCAGGGATGCTGGATGTGTCACCACTCTTTGAACGCGGTGGAACCACTATTCTAAGCGTTGAAGACGTTAACAACCTTCATGCTCTGCCTGCGCCCATCTTTTCTCAACTGTGCGCCCGCTATCCACAACTTCGTTTGAGGAACTACTTGAAGAGCGCCGACTACTCTGGCTTGAAGAAGAAAGGTTTTCTTTCTTTTGACAAAGTTCGCTTTCTCAATCGCTTTGCTGCAACATGCCGCGTTTCTATCAGCACACGCGGATTGAACACGCCTCAATTTGGCACGAACGTCGAAACTCTGACGATGACGCGCTCTCCCTGGCTTTTCGCTGATACACGCTGGCGTGTGGTCAAATCGGAATGGGAAGGCTTCAACATGAACTGAAAGTTGCTCCTTTCCTCATCTCGCCTTAAAATCAATTGGTTTTCTTGAAAACCCACAACACATCATGGGTTCATTAGTTGTAGTTGGCGCGCAGTGGGGCGACGAGGGCAAAGGCCGCGTCGTTGACCTGCTCGCGGAACAAGCCGACATCGTGGCGCGCTTTCAGGGCGGCGCCAACGCAGGTCACACCATCATCGTGGACGGTGTGTCCACCGTCCTTCACCTCATTCCTTCGGGCATCGTGAGAGGAAAAACGTGCTTGATTGGCAACGGCGTTGTCCTCGATTTGCCCTCGCTGTTCGAGGAAATCGAAACGGTTCAAAAACAAGGTCTGACCGTTGAAGGCAAATTGCTGGTGTCCGACCGCGCGCACTTGACGTTGCCGTATCACCGCCTGCTCGATGCGGCGCGCGAAGCGGACAACCGCGCGCGCAAGATCGGCACGACGCAGCGCGGCATCGGGCCGACCTACGTTGACAAGATGATGCGCATCGGCGTGCGCGTGTGCGATTTATTCGAGCCGGACGAACTGCGTGAAAAAATCGCCGCCAACTGGGAAGAAAAAACCCACGGCCTGCGTCACCTCACCGACGAACAGCGCCCTCATCCTGATGAAGTCGTCGAAACCTTTTTGGGCTACGCGCAGCAATTGAAGTCGTTCGTTGTGGACGGTTCGGTTGTGCTCAACGACGCGCGAAAAGAAGGCAAAAACGTGTTGTTCGAGGGCGCGCAGGGCACGGGCCTCGACATCGACTTCGGCACTTATCCCTACGTCACGAGTTCCAACGCAACAGCGGGCGGCGCTTGCACCGGAACGGGCGTCGGGCCGACCTTCATTGATCACGTCGCAGGCATCGCCAAAGCCTACACCACGCGCGTGGGCGAAGGCCCGTTTCCGACATTGATGGAGCCGGTCATCGAGGAGAAGTGCCGCCAAATCGGTCAGGAATTCGGCGCCACGACGGGCCGCAAGCGCTTGTGCGGCTGGTTCGATGCGCCGCTCGTTCAGCACGCGGCGCGCGTCAACGGGCTGGGTTCGCTCATCATTACGAAGTTGGACGTATTCGACCAATTCGAGGAGTTGCAACTGTGCGTGGCCTACAAAAACCGCGACGGCGAGGAAGTCGCTTTTCCCGCGTCACTGGCGCGTTTAGCCGAATGCACGCCGGTTTATGAAACCTTTGCGGGCTGGAACACTTCCACCGAAGGCGCCCGTTCGATGGACGATTTGCCAGCGAGGGCGCAGGCGTATTTGAAGCGCGTCGAAGAAGTCGCGGGCGTGCCGATTTCGCTGGTTTCTGTCAGTCCCTCGCGCGAGAGTTTCATCCTGCGCGACGAACGACTTTTGAGTTATGGCTTTTGAATCAAGCCCACAGATGAACACAAATGAAGACACGGATAAACACAAATTCTTTGATTATCTGCTTTATCCATGTCCTCATCTGTGTTCATCTGTGGTGTAAGAAATGAACCCTTTTGACTCCGATATCGCCGCGCTCGAACGCAAATATAACGGGCAACCGATGGGACAAATCGTGTTTTACGGCTCCAGTTCGATTCGCCTGTGGCCGTTTTTGGCGCGCGAGTTTCCCAACTCGAAAATCGAAAATTGGGGATTTGGCGGCTCGAACCTGTCCGACTGCGCCCACTTTTTCGAGCGCGCCATCGTGCCGCGCGAGCCAAAGGGCATCGTGTTTTACGCGGGCGATAACGACCTGGCCAACGGTGCCGAACCGGAGCAAGTGTGGCAGTCGCTCAGGACGCTTCTCAATGTGAAAGAGGCGCGCTTGCCGCAGACGCCGTTCGCGTTTTTAAGTCTCAAACCTTCGCCTTCCCGCCTCGAACTGCGCTCTCAAATCGAAGAAACCAACGAGTGGTGCGAGCGCGAAATCGCGGCGCGGCCAAACGCCGCCTGGGTCGATGTCTTTCATCTGATGCTCGGCGAAGATGGCTGGGGCGCGCGCGAATGGTTCATGCCCGATTTGCTGCATCTGTCGCGCGCCGGGTATGGCGTATGGAACGCGGCTCTCAAAAACGATTTGACTTGGATGAAGTGATGTTTTTGCCGGAAAGAGTTGGCTTTCTTCACTTCTCAAGCGGCGCCCGATTCCTCGCGCTTTCATAATCTAAAGCAACACTTCCTATGGTTTCGCCCGCTTCCGATTCTCCTGTTTCCCGTTCTTCGGCTCGCACCACCTTTTGGACGCCAGCGGCGGCGCTGGTTTGTTTGTGTCTCGCTCTGGTTTATCTGGGCACAACTGGGGTGCTGCCGATTTTGGGCAAAGATGAGCCGCGCTACGTTCAAATCGGGCACGAGATGTTCCAGTCGGGCGACTACATCACGCCGCGATTGGGCGGACACACCTGGTTTGAAAAGCCGATTCTGCTCTATTGGCTGGTCGCGGGCGCCTTCAAGGTGTTCGGCGTGAGCGAGTGGTCGGCGCGATTGGGAAGCGGATTGTGCGGGCTGGGAACCGTCGCTTTGGTGTGGTGGATGATCCGGCCCGTGAATGAAAAGTGGGCGAACTGGAGCGCGCTGTCTTTGGCATCGAGCATCGGACTTTTGGCCTTTGCACACAACGCGACCTTTGATATCGTGCTCACGTTTTGCACGACGATGGCGCTCGCGGCGCTGTTTCGCGCGCAAATCGAACCCGATGCCAAACGCAGGGAAAAATGGCTCGCGCTGTTCTGGATCGGAACGGCGCTGGCGTTTCTGGCCAAAGGCCTGGTCGCGTTTTTGTTAACGCTCGCAACGGCGGGATTGTATCGCCTCATTCGCGGGCGCGTTCTTGCCGGGAGTTCCGTCCCAACTCCATCCGCTGCGCCTTTGTCCCAAGCCCTCGCGCCGTCCAAAGAGCGCGTTGCGAGCGCGCAACCACAGCCGGACAGCGAGTGGAAACGGCTCGGCTGGTTGTGGGGTTTGCCGCTGTGTTTGCTCGTTTCGGGTTTGTGGTATGTTCCGGTTTCCCTCGCCAATCCCCGAATTTTTCTCTACGAGTTTTTCTGGAAACACCAGTTTTTGCGCTACACGACCAACGAGTTCCATCATCACCAGCCGCCGTATTTCTATCTCAAAATTCTGCCGCTGTTTCTGTTGCCCTGGACGCCGTTTTTTCTGTCTCACGTTTGGCAAACCCGTTTGCGGGTGCTACGCGAACCGAGCGATGAATCGCGCCTCAAAGCGTTTGGCTGGGCGTGGCTGGTATTGCCCTTTGCCTTTTTTTCGGCTTCCGGCTCGAAATTGCCTTCCTATATTCTGCCGGCTTTGCCGGGCGCTTTTGTGCTCATCGGTTGGTCGCTCGCGCGTTGGATCGAAACGCACAGGCAAAACAAGTTGCGCTTTGGCATTGCCGCTGGCTTGCTGGGTTTGATGTTGGGCGGCGGTTCGCTCCTCGCTTTAACGCCCATTGGCGTTTCGCGTGCCGAACACGAATCGGTGCGCCATTTGTTTCGCGCCGCCGATGCGCGCGGCTATTCGCGCTTGCCCGTCGTGAACTTCGACACCCTCGAACGCACGGCTCAGTTTTATGCTGCGGGCCGCTTGCTTTACGGAAGCGATGGCGAACCGCTGCGCTTCGATGAACCCGCACAAATCGCGGCGCTGGCGCATCGCAGGCCGGTGTTGGTGCTGACAATCGAAAAAGAGGACAAGAAAAACCCGCAAAAAAGCAAACGCGACATCGAGCGTTTGGAAGCGTTGCCTTCGATTCAGGTCGAGCGCATCGCTGTTCAAGGTGATGTGGCTCTGGTGCGGGTGAGCGAGCGTTGAGCAATGGTTGGTTCGGTTGTTGGGTGGTTGTGATAGCTGCTTTAACAACCTAACCACCCAACAACCGAACCAACCAACCCGTTGCCGCGCAGGGAAAGAGCCTTCACACTGCGCGCGTTCAATCGAACAAATCTTTATGGCATCAACCACAATCTTGGGTGTGGGCATCATCGGCGGCGGCGGCATTGCCCAAAGCGTCCATATCCCCGGCTATCAAAAACTTCCAAACGTCAAAGTCATCGGCGTTTCTGACCCCTTCGAAGGCGCGCGCGAAGCGTGCAAAACGCGCTTTGACATCGAGCACACCTACGCCGACTTCGAGGAAATGCTGGCCAATCCCGACATTCATGCCGTGTCGGTGACAACGCCCAACTTTTTGCACGCCGACGCGACGGTCAAAGCTCTTCGTGCAGGCAAACACGTGTTGTGCGAAAAACCCCTCGCCATGAACGCGCAAGAAGGTCAGGCGATGGTGGACGCAGCGCGCGAAACCGGCAACAAATTGATGTGCGGCTACCACTATCGCTTTAGCCCCGAAGTGCAAACCCTCAAAAAATTCGCCGCAGCGGGCGAGTTCGGCGAAATGTATTTCGCGCGCACCATCGCCATGCGGCGACGCGGCATTCCCGGCTGGGGTCTGTTCATCTCCAAAGAAAAGAACGGCGGCGGCCCGCTCATCGACATCGGCGTTCACATGCTCGATGCCACGATGCACGTGATGGGTTTCCCCAAACCCGTGAAGGTGTTCGGTCAGACTTTTCAAAAGTTCGGCAAACGAAGCGACGTAACCGGCTTGATGGGCCAGTGGGATTATCAGAACTTTACCGTCGAAGACTTGGCAGCAGCGCAAATTTTGTTCGATAATGGCGCTTCACTTCACTTAGAATCCTCGTTTGTCGCCGAACAAGAAGACCGCGAAAAGATGAGTTTCCAGATATTCGGTGACAAAGGCGGAGCTTCTTACAACCCGCTCAAAATGCATACCGAGAAGATGGGCACGCTACTCGACATCACGCCGATGTATTTGCCAAATAACGTGAACGCGCATTTCAAAGAAATCGAATCGTTCGTTGACTCGGTTGTCAACGATAAACCGGTTTATACACCGGGAACCGAAGCGTTAGAGATCACCAAAATCATCGACGCGATTTACAAATCGGGCGAGACAGGCGACGTTGTGAATCTTTGACCAATGTCACTTGTGGCGTAACCGCTCCTTGAAAGCGGCGTTCTTGAATCCGCATGAGCGCAACAACCAGCCCAACAAAAGCGCGCGAAGTGCTTTAACTTCGCGCGCTTTTGTTGGGCTGAGATCACGCTTTCAAAAACTTACGGCGGATTTCGCGCATCGTGAGTTTGGGCGCGTGGCGGAGCGCGTAGAGAAAATGGGTGCGCGCATCGGCGGCGCTGCCTTCTTTGCGAGTCGAAAGAAACTGCGCCCACGCCTGACCGCCGTAGTTGAAGCGCATGTTTGATAGCCCCTCGCGCGCGGCGCGAACGGCTTCTTCATCACCCTCAAAGCGGGCCAGAGATAGATGCTGTTCGAGAATCTGGCGCGAGGCGCGGTGCAACGCGGCGTAACGGCGCGACGTGCCGCCGAGGTGAACGCGGTAGCTCGCCAGAAACTCGCCCAGCGCCAAAAAGGGCGACTGCGCGCGGGCATCGCGCGCCATTTTGAGCCACAAATCGAAGTCTTCGCTTGCGTTGACCAAAAAGTTGAAGCCGCCCGCCCGAAGGCACGCTTCACGCCGCGCCACAACGGTCGAGGCGCAAATCGCACAACCTGTCAGTAGCTCGCAGTAGGTTGTGATGACGCCGCCATAGCCTTCTCGAAAAATGCGGCTGTCTCCGTCTATCATCTCGAAGTTGGTATGACAAAATGGCGCTTCGGGATGGTTTTCCAGAAGTTGCAGTTGTTTTTGCAACTTGTCGGGATTCCACAAGTCGTCATCATCTAAAAAAGCAAAGTATTGCCCCTGAGCCTGCGACATCGCCAGATTGCGGGCAATAGCTTGTCCACTATTGTGCTGCGATAACACCCGAATGCGCGGATCGACGGCGAATAGTGGGGCGACATCGGTTTGCGAACCATCGTCCACCACGATCCATTCCCAGTTAGCGAGGGTTTGTATTAACACCGAGTCAATGGTTTCGCGGGCGAAAGGTTTGGGATTGAACGTTGGGGTGATGATCGAGACAAGAGGCGAGGACATAACGGTTAAGAGCGCGGCCACAATCGCAAAACCCGCTCCGTAGCCGATTCGAGCAACTGCGCCGCGTTGTCGAGACAAAAAGCCAGGTCGCGCGGCCCATCGAGAATTGAGAACGCGCTTTGCAATCCCAGTTCGTCAAGTTCCGCTCCGCTCAGGGTGATGCGCCCGCTCAGCGCGATGACTGGAACTCCGGCATTTCGCGCCGCGCGGCACACGCCGGACACGGTTTTGCCGCGCAGTGTTTGCGCATCAAGTGAGCCTTCGCCGGTGACAACCAATCTGGCGCTTTGCAGCTTTTCATCAAAACGCGCCGCTTCCAAAACGGCTTCTATGCCGGAACGCATCGTGGCACCCAAAAACGCCATCAAACCAAAGCCCGTTCCGCCTGCCGCGCCCGCGCCCGACTGGTCGCGCAGGTCGCGTTCAAGGCGTTGCACCGCGACTTGCGCCAAGCGATTCAAACCGCGATCCAGCAATTCGACTGCTTCGGGAGTCGCGCCTTTTTGCGGCGCAAAAACCCGCGCCGCGCCGTTGTCGCCATTCAACGGATTGGTCACATCGCACAGCGCGACGAACTGGCAACGCGCCAAACGCGGGTCGAAATAGCGCAGGTCGATGCGCGCCAGATGAAGTAGTGCGGCGCCGCCCGGTTCGAGAACGCGGTCTTTTTCGTCGAAGAAACGCGCACCCAGCGCGCTCAAAAGTCCGGTTGCGCCATCGGTTGTAGCCGAGCCGCCAAGCCCGATCCAAAACCTGCGCGCGCCCGCATCAAGCGCGGCCCGGATTTGTTGTCCCGCGCCAAAAGTTGAAGCGCGCAGGGCATCGCGTTTTTCGCGGGGAATTTGGCCTAGTCCCGCCGTTTGCGCCAGTTCGATGAGCGCGGTTCCGTCGGGCAAGATGCCCCAACTCGCCTCGACATCTTCGTCCAACGGGCCACGAAACCAGCCGACCTTGCGCAGTCCGCCCGTCGAGAGTAAAAGTGCATCGAGGGTGCCTTCGCCGCCATCGGCAAGCGGAACTGATTCGATAAGTGCATCGGGCAAGACGCGCAAAACGGCGCGCTTCATTGCGGCGCCCGCGTCGGTGGAGGAAAGCGAGCCTTTGAAACTGTCGGACGCCAAAACGATTTTCACGAGAGAGATTTTGGCGCACCCGAACACCGGAGCACTAAAGCGTATCTCAGTGAAGCTGCATCAGGCGGGACTCCCGTCCACTTCCAATCAAGTGATAAAGCCCGATTGGAAGTGGACGGGAGTCCCGCTCTCAGGGTGATGCACTGCCTGTGAGACACGCTATAAAGGGCGCGTTTATTTGGACGGGATGTTCAAACTGCAAGCGTGTCACTTCTTGCTTTGGTTGGCGGCACCGGCTTCGATTTGCGCGGGCCGGATTCGCCCTTTGATTCGCCCTACGATGCGCAAATCGAAACGCGCTTTGGCCCCGCTTCGGTCACGCGCGCTTTCTTGGACGACATCGAAATCGTGTTTTTGCATCGCCACGCGCGGCCCGACAACCCTTTGGTCAAGGATGTGCCTCCGCATCGTGTGAACTATCGCGCCAACATCGCGGCGCTTAAAAAGATCGGCGTGACGGGCATTCTCGCTTCCAGTGCAGTCGGTTCTCTCCGGCGCGAGTGGACGCCGGGAACGTTGGTTTGTCTGGACAACTTTCTCGATTTGACGACCAACCGCGCGAGAACTTTCTTCGATGCGCGCGCGGTTCACGCCGATTTCACCAGGCCCTACTGCACCGATTTGCGCCAACTGTTGCTCGATGCGGGCGAGCGCGAGGGAATCGAACTCCAAGATGGCGGCGTGTATGCCGGGATGGACGGGCCGCGCTTTGAAACTGCCGCCGAAATCAAAATGCTCGCAACGCTTGGCGCCGATGTCGTGGGCATGACGGGCACAACAGAAGCAACGCTTTCGCGCGAAGCCGAGATTTCCTATGCGGGCGTTTCCATCGTTACCAATCTCGCGGCAGGCGTTTTAGACCAACCTTTAACTCAAGAGGAAGTTTTGGGCGCGATGCACGAGGCGTTACCAAGGTTGGGCCGCTTGTTTTTGGCGACAACGCGCGCTTACAAAGACGACCCAACACGCCAATCGAGGCGCACGACGCGCGAGTTCGCCTCGCCGGAATATGACCCGACGAGCGAGATCATCAATTAAGCACAGAGGAAACAGAAGAGCAGAGATGACACAGAAGAATTTGGGGCGGGGGTGAATACGGAAAGATACGGATAAAAACAAGCCAAAAGCACCTGCGCTCTTTGTGTTTATCCCCGCCCGAAATTCCTCTGTGTCATCTCTGCTCTTCTGTTTCCTCGGTGTTTAAGCGAACCCGGCGAACGTGGATAAACCCCCAGACGAGAGGCTGAACCTGAGCGGGCGGCACGGCGTCTGCGAAACACCATTCGACTTGCGCGCGGGCACGGGCGCGAAGCCAGAACCCATTATGAAACCGATCACCTCTTCTCGTTTGCTCGCCGGAGCGATTCTGGCGACGCTGGCCCTTCCAACTTTGGCGCAAACCCAGACTGTCACGGTTCGCCTCAACGGGCAACCGCTCGCGCTCAGCGCGACGCCGCTGCAACTCAACGGGCGCACGCTTTTGCCCCTGCGCGACGTGTTCGAGTCGTTGGGCGCGCAAGTCAATTGGAATCCGGTCGCGCAAAGCATCGCCGCGCAGTCGGGCACAACGCAGATTCAACTGGGCATCAACAACCCAGTCGCCTTCGTCAACGGGCGCAACGTCTCGCTCGATCAACCCGCGATTCTGGTCGGCGGACGCGCCTTTGTGCCACTGCGGTTCGTGGCCGAAGCGACGGGCGCCAAAGTCGATTACAACCCGCAACTGAGCCTGGTTTCGATTCAAAACACCCCGTTCCTTTCGAACGGCGGTGGAACGCAGGTCGCCGACTATACCAACGACGCCCGCAACTTCTCCTCGATTTCGATTCCCTCGGATGCCGTTGTGCTGGTTCAACTCGATGTGGCGCTAAGTTCCAACACGGCGCGCGTCGGGCAAACCTTCACGGCCTCGGTTGTGTCGCGCCAAATGGGCGACTCGGAATTTCCCGCCGGAACCAAGCTCGAGGGCACGGTGACTGAAGCGCGATCCGCTGACAAGCGCAACCCTGGCGTGCTCGATTTTCGTTTTCAAAACGCGGTTTTGCCCGATGGCACGCGCGTGCCACTTCGTGGCGACCTCGTGTCGCTCGACGAAAATGGCGTGTCGCAACAAGGCGGGCGTTTGGTGGCCCAAGGCGCACGCAAAAATGACAGCTTGAAAGTCATCGGTATCGGCGCGGGCGCAGGTTTCGTGCTGGGCCGCATTCTCAAAACTGACTCAACGGTTTCCACCGTTTTGGGCGCGGCAGGCGGCTACTTGTTCGGACGCGCGCGCGATAAAAAGGCGCAAGAAGCGCGTCTGGCACAAAACACAACGCTGGGCGTTCGACTGCGCGACGGCGTGCGATTCCGCGACACAAATAACTATGGCCGCGTGCGCGAAGCGTTTTTGGGCGGCAACACCGACCCGTTCAACCCGCGCGATTACGGTTACGATTCGCGCATCAACGGTTCGGCGGGCGACCGTTACGACGGTTACCAAGTCTCGAATTCCCTTCCTGCGCCCGCCGATGTGTATGGCAACAACACCCGCAGCAACATCTACGATGACGGCGCACAGGCGACTTATCCCGAAGATGTTCTGGGCCACAATGGGAACACCGGCGACCGCGGCGATGGCTTGGAGCGCGACGACAACAACGCTCCCAATCAGGATTTTAATCGCGGCAACGGGAACGTTGGCGACGACTTTGGTCAGGGCAATGACCTCGCGCAAAGCATCTCGATTCCCGATGGCGCGGTGATTCCGGTTCGACTCGACACCGAGATTTCAAGCGCGAGGGCGCGCGTCGGCGATCAAGTTTCAGCCTCGATTGATTCGCAGCAAATGGGCGATTCCGAGTTTCCTTCTGGCACGCGCATCTTGGGCGAAGTCGTTGAAGCGAGACCGCGCACCAAGTCGCAACCGGGCGTGCTCGATTTGAACTTCCAAACGGCGCTTTTGCCTTCGGGCGAGCGCGTGCCGTTGCGCGGCGAACTGATCTCCCTCGATGACAACGGTGTGCAACCGGTCGGCGGACGTTTGGTGGCGCGCGGAACCCGCGCCAGCAATGCCGACCGCACCAAGATCATCGGTATCGGCGTGGCGGCAGGCTTTGCCATCGGACGCATCATCGGCAAAAATGGCGTGTTGCCTCCCGTTCTGGGCGCGCTGGGCGGCTATTTGTATGGCCAGAAGAACGGTGCCAAAACCCGCACCGCCGAAGCCGTTGTGCCGCGCGAAGCACGTCTGGGCATCCGCCTCGACAACGGTTTGTCTTACAACGACCGCACTTACTACGCTTCTCGCGCCCAATATCTGCGCTTGAAGTAAAGCTCTGCTAACACAAAGAAAACGCGGCTCTAATCTATAGAGCCGCGTTTTTGTTTTTTCGAGGTTGAGTCTAAGTCATCACTGCCACTTCCCACAGCACCGGTGCAACAACCGCGTTGGACAACAACCGCGTTGGACAACAACCGCGTTGGCGTGAAGCGAGCCAAACCCATTTTCGGTTTTGGGCCGCGATTTCGATGAATAGCACTTTAAGTTTTGGCGAGTCGCGCGAAACAAAGCCGAAACCGACCGCTTTTATACTCGCCGAACATCGTTCCCACCATGCCCGACTTTCAACCGATTCCTCCATTGGCACCGCTTCGTCCGCTCCCCGAAGGCGTCGCTCAGTCGCAGTCCCAATCGCAAAACGGCAATGGCAGCCAATCGCAGTCTCAATCTCAAAGGGGTGCGCTTCCCAAGCCGTTCACCGATTACGACCTCGATCCGGCGTTCTATGACGAGATGATCGATGCCCGCGCCGCCGCGCCGCGTCCTTCTTATGAAACTCTGTTTTCGCAGTTGCAACATTTGCAACCCGAACAACTCAACGATTTCCAAACCGCCGCTAACTCTTCGTTTTTGAATCAAGGCATCACCTTTACGGTATATGGCAACGAAGGCGGAACCGAACGTATTTTTCCTTATGATCTACTGCCGCGCATCATCGAACGCCGCGAATGGGAAACAATTGAGCGCGGTTTGGAACAACGGGTGCGCGCTCTTAATTTGTTCCTCAAAGACATCTACGGAGATGCGCGCATCCTGTCCGACCGTGCCATTCCACGAGAACTGATTTACACCTGCAAACATTACCGCCGCGAACTGCGAGGGCTTAAACCACCGCGCGATGTTTGGGTTTCGATTTGTGGCAGCGACTTGATTCGCCGTCCCGATGGACAGTTCACCGTGTTGGAAGACAACCTGCGTGTGCCCAGTGGCGTATCTTATATGCTGACAAGTCGCAGCGTGATGAAACAAGTGCTGCCTTCGCTGTTCCGCGATTACGCGGTGCAACCGATAGATCATTACGCTCAGGTTCTTCTATCAACGCTTAAAAGTCTCGCGCCTGCCCACCGACCCGATCCCACGGTTGTGGTTCTCACTCCCGGCGTTTACAACTCGGCCTACTTTGAACACACGTTCCTGGCGCGTCAGATGGGCGTCGAACTCGTTGAAGGGCGCGACTTATTGGTTCACGACAACGTGGTTTACATGCGCACAACGGCGGGTATAGAGCGCGTCGATGTCATTTATCGCCGCGTGGATGACGATTTCATCGACCCACTCGCTTTTCGTCCCGATTCGAGTTTGGGCGTTCCCGGTCTGCTCAACGCGTATCGTGCAGGCAATGTCGCGTTGTCCAATTGTTTGGGAACGGGCGTAGCCGATGACAAAGCGGTTTATGTTTACGTGCCGCAGATCATTCGCTACTATCTCGGCGAAGATGCCATTCTGCCCAACGTGGAAACCTTTTTGTGCGCTGACCCGCCACAACTCGATCACGTTCTCAAAAACCTCGACAAGTTGGTTGTGAAAGCCGTTGGCGAAGCGGGCGGTTATGGAATGCTGATTGGCCCGCATTCAACGCAACAGCAACGCGATGAGTTCGCCGAAAAGATCAAAGCCGATCCGCGCAATTATATCGCTCAACCGACGATTTCGTTGTCGCGCGCTCCGTGTTACATAGATGACGAAGTGACTCCGCGTTGTGTTGATTTGCGCCCCTTCATCTTGTTCGGAGAGCACGTCAACATCGTCCCCGGTGGTTTAACTCGCGTTGCTTTTAAAAAGGGTTCGTTAGTTGTTAACTCCTCTCAAGGGGGAGGAAGCAAAGACACCTGGGTTTTATATTAACGCGGATTGCTTTTCGTTTTCTATTATGCTTTCCAGAGTCGCTGATTCTCTTTACTGGATGAGTCGTTATATCGAACGCGCGGAACACACGGCGCGCGTGGTCGATGTTCATCTCAATTCGCTGCTCGATCAAGGCCCGCAATCGGGCGCGGCGCACCAACAGCTTTTGCTGCGTTCACTGGGCGCCACGATGGAGGATGCGCCCACCGATGCTTATGAACTGGCGCGGCGCCTGACGTTTGATCCGCAGGGCAATTCCATCGTGAGTTGCATTTCCAACGCGCGCGACAACGCGCGGCAAATCCGCGAAGGCATCTCATCCGAGATGTATGAGCAACTCAACCGGATGTATCTTCGCGCGCGCGAACCGGACGCACAGGGCGATTGGAGCGCCTCGCCGCACGAGTTTTTCTCCGAAGTCAAAGAGGGCGCGCATCTGTTCACCGGCGTAACCGAAGACACCTTTTCGCACGGCGAAGAGTATTCGTTCATCCGCGTCGGCAAAAATCTCGAACGCGCGGGCGCGATGGTTTTGCTGTTGCGCGCGCACACCGAATCGTTTCAAAACGTAGGCGGAACGGCGGGCAACTACCTCGAATGGGTTGGTCTTCTTCGATCCTGCACCGCCTTTGAAGCGTATTGCCGCCAATACACGGCGGACTTGAGAGCGCAACGCATCGTCGAGTTTTTGCTGCTCGAAAACGGGTTACCGCGCTCGGTTCGCTTTTGCGTGGACAACATTCAGCGCGACTTGAACGACATCGGCGGTTACACGAGCCGCACACGCGACAACCAACTTTCCCGCGTCGCCGGAAAACTGCGCGCAAAACTCGACTACGCCGAAGCGGGCGAGGTTTTGTCTAATGATTTCCCCGCTTTCTTAGGTGATATTCGCACAGGGCTGAGCCAAATCCACGGCGCGTTGTTTGGAACCTATGTTCGCTATAATGTCGGCGCAACGATGCCGTTATAAAGACATAATCTTCTGTAACATTCTCTGCGTTGATATTGTAGCTGCTGTTAATGGACATGCCAGATCATGTCCCCTAGTTCATGTTTTACTCTATTCGTCACTCGACTCGTTTCCGGTTTTCCGAACCGGTGCGGCAAAACATCATGGAAGTGATGGTTCAGCCGCGCTCGGAAGGCGGTCAAACGGTGCGCTCGTTTTCGCTCGACATCGAACCGGCCACGCGCCCATTTTTGCGCCGCGATTGGATCGGCAACATCGTCCATCACTTCGACGTGCCCGGCGAACACACGGCGCTTGCCGTAATTTCCGAATCGCTCGTTGAAGTCGCGCCGCCCACGCCTTTGCCCACGACGCTCGATGCGGGCGATTGGGAAGCGCTCAATGAGCTAACGCGTTTTGAAGATCACTGGGATTTTCTGCTGGAATCGAAGTTTTCGCGGGCTACGCCGTTGCTCTTGGAGTTCTCGCGCGAACTCGATTTGGTGCGCCGCGACGATCCGCTGTCCTTTGTGCGCGCGTTGAATCACCAGATTTTCGAATCGTTTTCGTATGTTCCGCAAGCGACGCAGGCCGACTCGCCAATCGATGTCGCTTTGGCGGGGCGAGAAGGCGTATGCCAGGACTACACGCACATCATGATCGCACTTTTGCGTCATCTGGGCATTCCGGCGCGTTATGTGTCGGGCTATTTGTATCACCGCGCCGATTCGGGCGACCGTTCGATTTCCGACGCGACGCACGCTTGGGTCGAGGTGTTGCTACCGCACTTGGGTTGGGTTGGGTTCGATCCGACCAACGATTTGGAATGCGGCGAACGTCACATCCGCACCGCCATTGGCCGCGACTACGCCGATGTTTCGCCAACCAAGGGTGTTTACATCCGGCGCAGCGGCAAGATCACGAGCGAAATCAAAGTCGCGGTTCACGTGTCGCCCGCCGAAGCGCCGCGCCCCGAAGAAGTGGAGCCATTGGGAGCCGCTTGGTTCGCCGTGCCCAACGCCGCGCTGAACTGGAGCGACGGGACGGAAGAAATCGGGGTGCAACAACAGCAGTAACAGAGAGCGGGAGAAGAGGCGAGAGGAAGACGAGGCACAACGCGCGCTTGTCATTGTTCCTGGGCGCGAATGGCATCGCTAAGAGCCTGAGACGAGGCACAAGGCGTGCTTGTCGTTTTGGAAAGGAAGGCGCGTTGTGCCTCGTCTCCCCTCTTCTCTCTTTTCGCCTCGTCTTTCCCTCTGCTCGTCTCCCACCAGGGAAGTGCACTTGGCCTCAATCTCGCCCACTTGATTTTCCAATGCACGACGATACCCTGCCCGCCAAAAAAGCGGGCTTTTCTTTTTCCAAACTGGCGCTTTTTGTGGGCGCGGCGATGCTGCTTTTGCGTTTAATGCGCGGGCGCCAAGCGGTTGATTTTCGCGGGCGAACGGTTCTCATCACAGGCGGAAGTCGCGGCTTGGGGCTGTCCATCGCGCGGCAATTGGCGTCTGAAGGCGCCAACTTGGTGTTGGTGGCGCGCTCCGAATCAGAACTGGAAAGCGCGGCGCGCGAACTTGAAAGTGAAGGCGCCAGGGTTTTCACGGTTGTGGCCGATGTCACGCGCAAAGAGGAGTGCGAGCGCGCCGTGCGTGCCGCGGCAACGCGTTTTGGTTCGCTCGATGCCCTCGTCAACGATGCAGGCGTTATTCAGGTCGGGCCGCTTGAGCACATGAGCGATGACGATTTCAAATCCGCTATCGACTTGCACATCTACGCGCCGTTGTGGATGATGCGCGCGGCTCTGCCCTATTTGAAAAAAGGTGGCGTGGGACGCATCGCCAACATCGCCTCGTTTGGCGGACTGGTTGCCGTGCCGCACATGGCGCCTTATGCCGCTTCCAAGTTCGGCATGATCGGCTTGTCCGATGCTTTTCGCAACGAAGTCGCAAAAGACGGAGTGCGCGTCACGACGGTTTGTCCCGGAATCATCCGCACCGGTTCGCACCTCAACGCCGGATTCAAAGGACGCCAAAAACTCGAATACAAAATGTTCAAGCTGGGCGCCGTTTCGCCGATTGCGGTTCCGGCCCCCCTTGCGGCGAAGCTCATCGTGGACGCGATGCGCTATGGCGACCCATTCTTGGCTTTTCCCTCGATCATCGGCTGGGCAGGCGTTTTGTATCGCCTGTTCCCCAATCTCGCGGGCGCAGTGCTGGCGGCTGGCGTGCATTTCATGCCTGCGCCCACCGACGAGGGCGGCGACACCTTGATGTCGGGCGGGGAACTCGAACTGCAAACAAGCTCCGCGCCTTTGGGCACAAACGCCGACAAAGCAGCAATGGCCAACAACGAACTCAACGGTTATCCCGGAGCACACACACTTCCAAATCTCGAACAATAAAAGACACAAATAAACCACAAAGCTCTGGAAAAGCGAGCCTGTTTTGCACGGCTTCGCGGACGTGGTTTCTATTGAAAGTGATTCTCAGGCTATGCGCCTTTCCACCTAAAAGATAAAATAGGAGCGACTTATGCAACAATGTCCAACCTGCGGGAGCCAAAATCCTGACAATGCTGAAGTGTGCGCCGATTGCGGCATGGAATTGCCCGGTCACGGCGCTACGCCCAAAACGCCCGCGTCCACGCCGCAAACGCCTGCCGCCGCGCCTTTTGATTTCGCGCCCGAAGCTGCCCCCAAGCCCGCAACTCCCTCGCCAGCGCCTTTTCCGGCACCGGTGGAAGCTTCAGGCAACGACCCGTTCGCCGGGAACAACTGGGACTTCGACCTCGACAAAGGAAGCGCGGCTTCCCCACCGGCACCCGCGCCACAATCCGCGCCCGAACCTGCGATTGTGCCCGACTCGCCCGCTGAAAATGCGCCCGTCGAGGGTGCGGTAACAGCGATGCCTGATGCAGGAATGGGCGCGCCAACCCAGGTCGTCGAACCTGCGACGCCCGTAGCTCCGATTCTGGCGCCTGCTTCTGGCGGGGCGGGAAGCGCGAAGTTGATTCTCAAGCGCGGCGGCGCGCTTACAGGCGATGTGTTTCCCATCGGCCCGTCAGCTACCATCGGGCGCTTCGACCCCGAATCCGGCCCCGTCGATGTGGACATGGCCAACTTGCCCGAAGCGGTTTACATTTCGCGTCACCACGCCGAACTCAACTTGCGAGGCGACCAATGGATGGTCAAAGACTTGGGTTCGCGCAACGGCACTTTCGTCAGAAACGCGGCTGGATTCAACCGCGTGACCGGCGAAACGCCCGTTCAAAGCGGCGATGAAGTGGCGTTTGGCAACGCCCGCTTCGAGTTCCAGATCGCGTAGTTCTATCAAGCGCCCTTGAAGCCGAATAGTCTGGTGGTGGCCTTCGCGCCATTTTCCTATGGGGATTTCCGGTCAAGGGCGCTCCTTCTCATCATGGGTTTATTCGATTTGTTTTCCAAAAAAGAGGCGCCCGACACCCCGGATAATCCCGAAACGCGCGGCGCGGCGCCCTCTCACCCTTCCTCGCCCGCTCCACCATCGCCCGCTCCACTCGATGAAGCCAACCGGGTTCTTAGCGATGCCGCACGACAAGTAAGTGAAGCCATCAAGCCGCTTGGCGAGGCGGCGAAGCCTATCGGTGAAGCCGCCGTCACACATGGCAGAGCCTTTATCGCCGACGTTTCCGCCGCCTCACGCGAACTGGGCGCTTCGTTTCGGGAAGCCACTTCGCCCGCGCCTGTTCCAACGGAAACCATCACGACCGTTTCTTCAGCGGCTTCTCCAAGCGTCGCCGAAACCCCCGCTCAATCGGAAGCCACGCCTCCACTTGCCGTCACCGACCCGGTTGCCGTCACCGACCCGGCTACCGTTGTTCCCTCTTCGCCAGTTGCCCCTTCAGTTGTTTCGCCTCTCGCACCAAACGCGAATTATCCATCCTCGCCTGTTGCGACACCAGACGCACCATCGTCATCCGATTTCGAGGAACAAGGCGTCGCGTGGGCGCCAGTTGAAAGCGTGCCGTTTTCTTCGTCCCTCACGCGTGAGTCCACAGCAGGCGATGCAGTTGCAACCGACACTGAAACCGACGCGGTAGTGACTCCAGTTGCGCCTGTAACTCCAGACACTCCAGCGCCTACGGTTGTTCCAGCGCCTACGGTTGTTCCAGAAATGCTTGGAGTTCCAGTTGCAGCCGACGCGACTTCGGCTACGCTTGATGCCGTTCCTGCGGCTATCGATGCGGAAGGCAATCTCGAAGAGTTCGTCGAACCGTTGCCGCAACTGGCGCCGACGCCTTTGGCCGTTGGTGCGACGCTTCTTCTCTTGGATGCGCAAAATCAGTCGGTTCAACTTTCAATCACCGAAATCCTACCGCCGCGTGGCGCGCTTAATATCTACAGTGCGCAATCGGGCGACGGCGTGCCGTTGACATTACGCGAGACCTCAGCGGACTCTGAAGCCGCTCAAAAACTGGGCCGCGAGCGCGCCACCCGCCAAAGTTTTGAATCCCCGCAAATCGCCAAACCCGCTGCTTACGGAATTCACGAAGAGCGGGTTTATCTCGCAGATACCAGTAGCGAAACCGAGCGCACCTTCGCTTGGCAGCTCAGCGAAAACGCGCCCCTATCAGACCAGATTTCGACGCTTACGCAAACTTCGGCGGCCTTGTCGCAGCTTCATAAAGCGGGTTTCGTTCACGCGGCATTGCGGCCCGAAGCGATCATCCTTGGCAAACCGGTGCAATTGAGCGGCTTTGAATCGCTATCGCCCATCGGCCAGATGAGTGAGGATGCCATTAGCTTTCCCGGCTATGGCGCACCGGAAATCGTGGCGGGCGAGCCACTTGATGCGCGCACCGACGTTTACTCGTTGGGCGCCCTGCTTTATCGCGTTGTGACAGGGCAAGTCATTCCCGAAACGGGTTTTGACGAAGCGACCTTTGCGCCGCAAATCCTGCTTCCCGGCGTGCCGCAAATTTTGGCCAAAACGCTCGGCTCGTCCGCAACGCGCTACCCCGACATGAACGCGCTTCACCGTGATTTGGTTCGCCTGCGCGGTCGAGTTCGCCCGCTCGCACGCACCAATTCGGCGGGCGCCACAACGATTGGCCTCGAAAGCGGACGCACTACCAACCAAGATGCGTGGGGCGAACTGCGCGGTCAACGCGAAGGCGAGGACGGCTCGGTCGAGTGGACTTTGTGGGTCGTTTCCGATGGTATGGGCGGCATGGCGTCGGGCGAAGTCGCCTCACAAACCGCCGTCGCCGCCATCCTGCGCGAAGCCGCTTTGTGGGGCGCCGCCTTTGATGGCACAATGCCAACCGAAGCCGACCAAGCCCTACTCGTCAAAACGTGGACGCGCGAAGCGAATCGTCAAGCCGTGGACGCGATGAATAAAATCGGCGCGCGTGGCGGTTGCACCCTCGTTTGCGGTTTGGTTATCGACCGGCGCCTAACGCTCGCTCACGTCGGCGATTGCCGCACTTATTTGTGGCGTAGCGGCGAACTCACGCAGATCACGCGCGACCATTCCTACGTGATGAGCCTCGTTCTGCAAGGCGAAATCACCCGCGAGCAGATGCGCGACCATCCCGACCGCTCGAAAATCACCCGTTCGCTGGGCGACCGCCATCCTTTTCCCGATTATTTCGTGGACGGTTTGGAAGTCGAAACCAAAAGCCCCTCGCTCGATTTGCAACGCGATGATGTGCTACTCGCCTTTTCCGACGGCGTGTGGGAACCGGTTGTGGAAGACCAGATGAAGCGGATTTTGCTGGCTTCATCACCGCTGGAAGAAGCCGCGCACGAATTGGTTGACGCCGCAATGCGCGCAGGCGGGCCAGATAATGCGACGGCTTACCTGCTGCGTATGACCGAGAGCGCGCCGATTATAGTGCGCGCCGTTTCCAAGTAAGGTCGCAATGAACGAAGATTCGAAAAAAGAATTGGCGCAAACGATACGTCGCAAGGTGCTTGAGGAACTGCATCTTTTGGCATCGCGCGAAGAGCAATTGGAGTATCAACGAAATGTTCCAATCGCCCATGTCACAGCAGAACTTTTTTGTATATAGGATGAATGTTTCCAATCAGAGTGGATCGAGGACAATTGGTTTCGTATGGCCTTTTCGCCTCAAGAAACTCAGGTTCTGCAAACGCTTAGTGACGGTTTAGAAGTTGTTTCATCCAAGATCAAAAAAGAGCTGCCTTTAACAGAAGAATTCGTTTCAACAGGGGAATCAAAAGAACTGGCACAAGCTGCTATAACAGCTCTCAAGTCTTTCGCAAAAATTTCTAAATCATGCTCAACATTCAATTAAAACCGCATCGCACGGCGCTCAAGTCGGGAACGACCGAAGCGCAAAAGCTGTTTGCGATGCTCAAACTCATTCCCGATGCCGAAGCCGCTGCGACAAGACCGCCATTGACTTTGGCGCTCGTCATCGACACTTCGGCGTCGATGCAAGCCTTCGCCGATCAAGAAGCGGCCAAAGCTCTGGCCAAAAACGCGGCGCCTGTGGGCAACATCGTAGACGGCGGCACTTACAAGGGCTACAACCTCAATTTGCCAACGCTGCTCGATCAAGCGATTTCGGCGGCGCACGCGATGGTGGATGACCCGCATTTCGCGCCGACTGATCGCATCACGCTTGTTCATTTCGATGACGACGCGCGCGTGCTCATGCCGCTCACGCCAATCTCCAATCGCGCGGGCATTCACGCGGCCATCGAACTGCTGCGCGACTACGCGGGCGGCACGCACATGGGCAAAGGCTTGAACGCGGCGCTGGGAGAACTGGGCAAAATCGGGCCGGAAGTCGCCAAGCGCGCCATCGTCTTTACCGACGGCGCGACCTTTGACGAGGAAGAATGTCTGGCGACGTTGCCGGAATTCGCGCGCCTCAACATTCCCCTCATCGGCGTCGGATTTGGCGAGGAATACAACGATGAATTGCTCAAGCAACTCGCCGACGCAACTCTGGGCAAGCCGTATGGCATCAAAGACATCAACGATTTTTCGGCGCTCATTGGCGCCGAAGTCGCGCAAACCACACGCGAAGTCGTGACTAACCTGCGCGCCACGATCTCAACCGTCAAAGGCGTCACCATTGATTCGATTTCCCGCGTCGCGCCTTCGTTGAACGATGTAGACACAACGCAAAAGCCGTTTTTGCTGGGCAACATCGAGCGCGGTGACTTCACGGTCTTCATCATCGAGATGACGATTTCAAGTGTCGAACGCCCGCCCTCGCGCGCCCGCGTCGCTCAGGTCGGTTTGGTTGCCACGGCGCCCGCCCTCAACAAAACGTTGGAGTTCCCGCCACAAAACCTGTTCATCGAGTTCACCACCGACGAAGCGGCGACGGCGAAGGTAGACCCCGAAGTCATTTCGTATGTGCAACAGAAAAACGTCGGGCGCATGGTCGGCGAGGCGATGCGAACCGTCTCCATCAACCCCGAAGGAGCCAAGCGCACACTGCAAATCGCGGCGGGCATGACCCAGCGCATCGGCAACGGCGCCGCAACGCAAATGCTGCAAGGCGCGTTAGATGAACTCGATCAAACCGGCAGCATCTCCGTGGCGACGAACAAGACAGTGGCTTTGGGTGTTCGCACCAAAACCGTTCGCACAGCCGCAATGGACGACGGCGGAACAGGCGGTTTGTCTCCAGAAGAGATTCGCAAATTGACGGGGACTTGAGCACGAGCATAAACAGCAAAAAGCGGGGATTGCACCCTCTTCCAATCGAGAAAATAAAAGATTGGAAGAGGGCGCAAGCCCCGCTTTTTGCTGTGGCCTCAACTCGTCGGAACGTCGCGCAAAACGCGGCACGGGTTGCCTGCCGCGATGACATTTGCTGGAATATCGCGGGTGACGACGCTTCCGGCGCCGATCACCGAGTTGTCGCCAATAGAAACACCGGGTAAGACGATGGCATTGCCGCCGATCCACACGTTGTGGCCAATCGAGATCGGTGTGGCCAATTCGAGCATCGTGATGCGGGTTTGGAAATCGAGGGGATGATGCGCGGTGTAGATTTGCACGTTCGGCGCGAGCATCACGTTGTCGCCGATGCGAATCTCGGCGCAATCGAGCAAAACGCAGCCGAAGTTGGCGTAGAAGTTGTCGCCCAAAACGATGTTCGTGCCGTAGTCGCAGCGAAAAGGCGGTTCGACTTCGATACGCGGCCCCATTTTGCCAAGCAAGCGGTTGAGTAACGCGCGGCGCACGTCGCGTTCGGCGGGGCGCGTCGAGTTGTAAGCGCCGGTGATCTGGCGCGCGCGCTCCCGCAGGCCGAAAAGTTCTTTGTCCGAGCCATCATAAAGTTCGCCAGCGAGCATTTTTTGGCGCTCGGTCATCGGCGCCTCCCGATGAGCAGGTCGCTCGCCATCAAGCTCAGCGCCAGAACCGAGTAGATGAGTAGCAACGATTTGGGCTGCAAATGGCGCTCGAATCCCGGCTTGAACCGTTCGGGAACGGCGTGATAATCGACGAGATAAGCCAAAGCCGATACGCCGATGGCGCCCAAAACGCAGGTCGCGCCGCGCCCTTCGCGCCGCGCGCGAGCAAACAGCCATTCGTGCAGATAAGCCCAACTTGCAACGGAGACTTCGTTGAGCAGGAGCGCGATTCCGGTGTATTTGAGCGACAAACCGCGTTGGGTGAAGGCTTCGTCGCCCCAGGCGATGTGCGAAATCGCGTTGAGCGGCGAGAGAGCGTCGGAGTCTTCGATCTGTCCGGCCAGCGCCACAGCGCAGGCGCCGAGGGTTCCGGTCAGTTTGGCTTTGGGCGCACCGACGACCAGCGTGCGAACTAAACGTGATTTCCAAGAAGAGCGGGTTTTCATGTTCGAGCCAAGAGTGAGCAACGCGTGCGCCAGTTGAGGTCAACTCGCCAGTTGTCGGGCGAATGAGTGCACGGCCAGAACTTTTGCCGGACTTCATTACCAATCGGGATGGGAGCCGCATCAGCGGCCAACGTTGAGAGAATTCTGGCCGCGAGTTCATTCACCCAGCACGCGCAACTTCAACAAAAAAGCGGAGCAACAAGTGTTGCTCCGCTTTTGGCTGTCGGTTGGAACTACGCTGACAAAGCGCCGGTGTTGGTGCGTCCGCCGTGTTGCGCGAGGATTTGTTGAACCGCCGCGTTGTTCAGGTCGCCGGTGTCAACGACGACGAGCACGCCGCCGCGCTCGATGGCCTGACCGTAGTGCTGGGACTCTTCGTCCGAGTAGCCCGCGCGCGCCAAAGCCGACGCGATGAGGCCCGTCGTGCCGCCGACAACCGCACCAGCAACCGCACCGCCGCCGACTGCGCCCAAAGCCGCCGTCAACAGCGTGCCCGCCGTGATGAAGGGGCCAACGCCAGGGATAAGAGCCGCCGCGATGCCGAACATCGTGCCGACGCCCATGCCCGCGAGTGTGCCTTTGGCGACGTCGCTACCCGCATCGTTATGGTGCTCGCCCGTGCCGCCGCTCGTAGTGTCGGTGGTCTGTTGCGAGATGATCGAGAAGTGCTGCTCGCTCACGCCTTGAGCGCGGATAGCATTTACTGCCGCTTCCGCTTGAGCGCGGGAGTCAAATAAAGCCGAAACGCGGCTTCCTGATGGTGTGCTGGTCATGGTTTGATTTTCCTTGCATCGCTTGGAAGCGATAGCTGAAGAACCATGAAGCAAAAAGAACGCCGCAACCTGGGCAACTCTTCAGGGAAATCCCTGAGAGTGCATTGAAGGCGAGGTCAAAGAGCAACAAACTCGATTGAAAGAGAGCCTCAGTTTCGCTTGCTACTTGTCCGCAAGCAGGACTGGCGCCCTTTTCCAATCAACCAAATTCGACATCTCAAACGCCCTTCAAACGGTCGGGATTGAGTGCCTGCAATGCTTCGGGCACGAACAAACCGTCTTTACGAATCAATTCGCCGTCGAAGAAAATCTCGCCACCGCCATATTCGGGACGCTGGATGCACACCATGTCCCAGTGAACTTCTGAGCGGTTGCCGTTGTCGGCGCTTTCATACGCTTGCCCCGGCGTGAAGTGAAAGCTGCCCGCGATTTTTTCGTCGAACAAAATGTCTTTCATCGGGTTGAGAATGAACGGGTTGTAACCCATCGACCATTCGCCGATATACCGTGCGCCTTCGTCGGTGTCGAGCACTTCATTCAGCTTTTTGGTGTCGCTTCCCGTCGCCTCGACGATTTGGCCGTCTTTGAACACCAACCGCACGTTCTCGTGGGTGACGCCGTGTTCGATGGTGGGCGTGTTGTATTGCAGCACGCCGTTAACCGAATCTTTGACAGGCGCCGTAAAGCATTCGCCATCGGGAATGTTGCGTTCGCCGTCGCACGGCACGACGCCGATGTCTTTGATCGAGAAGCTCAGTTCCGTTCCCGGCCCCACGATGCGCACGTGGTCGGCTTGCTCCATTCGCTCAACTAACGGCTTGACGGCTTCGGTCATGCGCGAATAATCGAAGGTGCAAACGTCGAAGTAGAAATCCTCGAACGCTTCGGTTGACATCTTCGCTTCCTGCGCCATTGAAGCCGAGGGGTAGCGGAGCACGACCCACTTCGTCTTTTTGACGCGATGCTCCATGTGAACCGGGTGCATCCAATGCTTGGTGTAAAGCTTCATTTTCTCGCTCGGAACATCGGACAGTTCCGCCGAGTTGTCCGCGCCGCGAATGGCGATATACGCCTGCGCCTGCTGCATCTGGTGCAACTTGACTTGACCGTTCAGTCGCATCATCTCTTCGGTGGCGCCTTGAAACAGCGCGCGTGTGACAGCGCTTTGCCCCGTATTGACCATCGGATTGCCGCCCGCACGTTGTGCCGCGCGCACGATAGCGACCGTCAAGGCAGGCGGAATATCAGTGGCTTCGATGAGGATGTTTTCGCCCGGTTGCAACTTCGTCGAGTGCTGGATGAGCACCTCGGCCAAACGATCAAATCGTGGATCTTTCATACGCGCTTAAGTTTGGCGAAAGGGGAAGAAGAGGCGTGTTGAAGCACCAGAAGCCCTTCGATCCCATTTATTACGGCGCGCCGTAACTCAACCCGTCTTCTTGAGCCAGCACGCCCAAAAATAAACACAAAAAAGTGCCGCTAAACCTCTTGACGACACAATCTCTTGTTAAGCTGGTGTTAGCTGGCGTCGGCCAAGAACTGCTTTAACTTGGCATTCATTGAAGCACCATGTTTTTGAACGGCGTGAATGTGAGTTGAACTGCTGGACGCCGTTATTTTGAGTTGTGGATGCTCCAATTCGTAAATTACTTGAGTAAACCGCTCATCACATTTACGACAGACGCCAAAACATCTCAGCGGCATTGACCATCTAAACGATAAGCCCTCGCGCCTATATTTCTCGCGCAATTCATCCTGCACCTTATAACGGTCGTTTGCGGTTTGCTGGATTGCCAACTTGAGCAAATCAGGCAAATCGAAAAAGAGACGCAAATATTCTTCTGTGTTTCGCATACCGAAATTATGACACGCAGCCAAATCCAAGCGTGCCAACCAGAACGCGAACAAGGAATTTCTGTGGCAAGCTCTTTGCCTCGATGTAAAATCGTATGAACTTTATGCGGAAGGCCCATATTTTGATTGTAACGCTTTCAATAACGCTGCGTGCACCGGCACAACGACCAAGCCCACCCGCCGCCGGCAACGAAGCGAGGAACGAACGGAGGCGTGCGCAGTCGGGTGCAACGCCTTATTCTGTCGCGGTTAGTCAGTTTCACTTGCTTGGTTTGAGCGTGATTTCAGCTTTACACTCTTGTTCATTTACTTGGATGAAGGCTTCATATTCTTTTCTGGGAGCGGCACGATACCAAGCAATTTTGTCGCGTGCCAAATCATTGCACGGTCGGAACTCAGATACATATTCATCAACCAAATCATCCAAATTGAGCCGGAGGTTCTTACTCGGCAAGGCTGCTAAATGAGCTATTAGTTCTTCCAATCCGGGCGACATGGTGTTTATCGGCTTCTCACGCAAAAACATCATTACAGCATGAATGAGAGATGGGTGCCCTTCGTGTGCCTGAATGATAACGCGGCTGGCATCCTCTCGTATGGCCCGCATCAAGATACTTCGAAACGAATCTCGGCCTGAATCATATGGCTGGCTTTGGTCAATTCGGCTGAAAGTTGGGGCTTTATGTGCGCCAAGCATCACTATTCCTCCTTTCGCGCCTTTCAGTTTGCAGCAACGCCGTGCGCAGCGACAGAACAATATTGTTAACCCGCAAGCCGGCGGTATAACACCGCTTTTTAAACGTGAGAACGCCCATAAAACCGCAACTTTATACCTGCGGTATAATCACGAGCTGTTCGTATTTATACCGCACTGCACAACTCTACTGCCCTTGATATGAACCCCGCGCCAGTTCCAAAACCGCGCGCGCGATTTCCCGTCCGGCGTTGGGTTTGGCCAGAGTTTTCGCTGCGTCTTCCATCGCTTTCAAACCCGATTTGTCGCCCAGCAACTCCCGAATCGCGCCCAGCAAATTTGGGCCGTCGCACTCGTCTTGCTTTAAAACGCGGGCGGCGCCGACTTCTTCGGCCATGCGCGCGTTTTTGGTTTGTTCATCTCCGCCCGTTGGCACAAGCGGAACATACAGCGCGGCTTTGCCAAGAGCGCACAGTTCCGACACGGTGCCCGCTCCGGCGCGCCCGATGACTAATTCGGCAAGGGCAAAAACGTCTTTGAGTTCGTCTTTGACGAAAGGCGTGACTGCGTAGCGGCGTTGAAGTTCGGGGGAAAGCAGCAAACGGGCGCGGGTCAAGCGGTCGAAATCGCGCTCGGATTCGTTTTCCTGCGAGCCGCATTGGTGGATTACACGTGCGACTTTAAGTAAGTCGGGCAAGCATTCTTCGACGGCGCAGTTCAAGACGCGCGCGCCCAGACTGCCTCCGGTGATGTAAACGACGGGCAACCATTCATCGCTCAGGCCAAAGTGCCGGACGGCTTTGGGCGCGATGCCGCCGAAGATTTGCGGCCTGACCGGATTGCCCGCGACCCAGGCTTTGGCGCGCAGATTCGGTTCGAGATGCGCGAGAGCCGCGTCCCACGACAGCGCGATTTTCGAGGCGAAGCGCGCGCAGATGCGGTTGGCTAAACCGATTTGCGTGGTCTGTTCGTGAATGAGAATCGGGATACGCAGCAAACCCGCCGCGACGACAGGCGGAACGGCGACGTAGCCGCCCGTGGCCAGCACGACATCGGGCGCGAAACGCTGGATGGCACCCCTCGATTGCGCGATGCCAAGCGGAACCCGAAACCAATCGGCCACATTTTCGGCGGACAAATAACGGCGCAATTTCCCTGTAGAAACCGGAATGAACGGCACGCCCGTCGCTTCAACTTGCTTTTGCTCCATGCCAGCGCGCGAGCCGATGTATTGAAATTTTGCCGAGGGTTCGAGTTCTTGGAGCGTGGCGATGAGGGCCAGAGCAGGCGAAATGTGGCCCGCCGTGCCGCCGCCTGTCACCAAAATTCGTAGCGGTCGAGAGGAAGTTGTAACGGAAGGCGAAGCGGCGGAATGCGCGTTCATGGGCCTTCAAGCTTCTCAAAAATCAGGAGGTTCGGTTCATCTCCCCGCTCTCTGAAGCGGAAACAATTCTGGCGCTTTCAAGCCGAATGAGCAGGCGCTTCCCAAGAGAAACACGCTCATGGAAGACTCGCTCTTTTGCACCGGGCGCAAAGCAAGGGCAAACGACGAGCGTTCTTGCGGCTCAAGGCGCGTTGGACAAAAAGCCAAGGCTGATACAGGCGCGGCGAGAGCCAAGGTTCTTGCCGCTCAAGGTGCGTTGGAACCAGCCGCGTTGGTTGGGACTGTCCCGGTTTTTCAAAACGCAAACGCGGCGTGTGCATTGAAGCACACGCCGCGTTTGTTGCGGTTGCGGCTCAGGCTATTGGCCTGGAACAACCATATCTCCATCATGCGGGCCGCCGCCTTGAGGCCCACCGGCACCATTGCCGCCTCCGGCAAAGCCTCCACCTTGTTCGCCGCCAAAACCGCCACCGCGACCACCCATGCCACCGCCGCGTCCGCCCATGCCACCGCCGCCCATGCCGCCGCCGCGTCCGCCCATGCCGCCGCGCCCACCGCGACCTGGCAGTTGGGCATCGCCGGACAGGTTGGACACGAACGAGGTTTCATCGCCGATGATGCCCAACATGGTGAGCAACGCTTCGAGTTTGGGTTTGGTCGAAAACGAGATCGTTTTGTCGAGGTTGGCGCTTTGCGTTTCGCGCGTTTTGCGCGCCTCTTCAACGGCGGCGCGGTAATCGGCAAGCGCGGCTGTGACAGTCGCGTCTGTGGCATTACCCGCAAAAGCGGCGCGCATCGCGGTGATCTTGGGCATCAAAGCGGTTGCAGCATCGCTTTGCTGTTTGACAAAAGCAACGACGGCGTCTTGTGTCGCAACGTCCGCGTTGATGGTGGCCATCGCGCCGCGCAACATCTGCTCGCGCTGTTGCGCTTGTTGCGCCTGCATCTGCGCCATCATTTGCTGACGTTGTTCGGGCGTCATGTTGCGAAAATTGGGACGGTTGCCATTGCCGCCACCGTTTTGTCCACCACCTTGCGCGAGTGCCAGACCAGTTGTGGCCAAAGTTACTCCCAGCAGGAGACAACGGGAAATCTGAGTTTTCATGGTGTGTTTTTCCAAGGGCCAGACGCGTTTAGCGCGCCCTTTGTTGCAACTGGGACAGCGCGCCGTTCAACCGATCGCGCCGCCGTTGCATTCCTTGATGCATCCGCTCCGGCAATGCTCCCAACTGCGAAGAAGAACCGGTGTAAAGCGGGTTGAACGACGCCATCATCGCGCGCATGGCGTTTTGTTGCGCCGGAGTGGGCGGTTGCATCCCGGAGCCGCCAAAGTCGCCGCGCGGCCCACGGTTACCAGGGCCGCGTCTACCGCCACCTGGCCCACCGGAGCCGCCAAAATCGCGTCCTCCCGGAGGAGGGCCGCCCCGACCATCGCGCGGGCCACCAAAACCAATCCGACCGGCTTCAAGTGCCGTTTGTTGGGCTGGGCTTAAAACTCCCAATGCCTGTGACAAAAGGGTTTGGGCCTGAGCTTCAGTCATGTGAGGCCGCGATTTCCAGGGCGACACAAGGGTCATCATGCGCCGCGCCTGTTTTTTAGACAGCACATCGGCGCCACCCAAACGCGTGGCGCCTTCCACGAACCGTGGCAAACGCCCTTTGGCCGAGCGCATCATCGGGCCGCCCGGCAGTAGGCCACCCTCGCGCCCACCCATCGGGCCTCGTGGCGGCTGAGCCAAAGCGCCCACCGCCCAAACAGCGCACAGTCCTAACACGCCTAAAGCACGGAATTTCATCACGCGTTCAGTGAAACACGAATCGAAAGCGCAAAAAGTTAAGAGCCGCCTAATTTTTCTCAAGCCTTTTCCTGACATCCCGACCTGCGCGCCGGAAATGAAGTTGCACCCCACAACGCCTTTCGATGCTGGTCTTTTCTCGCGCTTCTCTCCTCAGTTTCACTTGTCTGTTGCCTCCCGCACTCGCCCTTTCCGCGCCCGAAACAAGCGCGCCTCCCACCCAAACTGTTTTGACTGAAACAGCGGCATCTCAGTCCACCTCCGCTCAAACCCAAATTCCGCCCGTTGACGCCAAAGCGCCCGTTGACGCCAAAGCGCTCGTTGACGCCAAAGCGCCCGTTGACGCCAAAGCGCTCGTTGACGCAAAAGCGCTCGTTGACGCAAAAGCGCTCGTTGACGCAAAAGGGCTCGTTGACGCAAAAGCGCTCGTTGACGCCGCTTCTTCCCGCACCGATGCCGCGACGCGCGACGAGGGTGCAAATCCTGTTGATCCAATTGCTCCAACGAGGGTGCTACTGCCTTCGGCATTGCCGTCGGGCGATGCGCGCAACGACCGCATTACCTTCGCCTACTATCCGGCGGACAAAACCAAAGTCTCCTCTTCGGGCGCACCAGCCGTTGTGTTGCTGCCTTATCTGGGCGCCACGGACGCACCGGAATTCCATCGTTTCGCGCGCTACTTGGCGGCGCGCGGCGTGGCGTCGGCGGTTATGACGCTTCCTTTTCACGGCGCCCGTTCCGTTGGAGACCCCCCCGTCAACCACTTCGTCAACGCGCCCATCGACACCGTTGTCAAAACTTGGAATCAAGCCTCATCCGATGTCTCGACCGTTGTAACGTGGCTTGGGGCACAACCGGGCGTGGATCGAACGCGCATCGCGGGCGCGGGGATTAGCCTGGGCGCCATCGTGTTGCACTTGACGATGGGACGCGATTCGCGCATCGGAGCGGGCGTTACGTTTCTGGGCGGCGGCGATTTGCCCTTTATATTCGAGCACAGCCTGCTCACCAAAATCTACGTGCGCAATCGTCCGCGCCGTTTAACTGCCGAAGAAAAAGCCAAATTGCGCACCATCGACCCGCTCTCTTATGCGGGGTTCAACCGGCCTCGCCGCGTTTTGATGGTTGAAGGCTCGCGCGACCTGGTTATCCCGCCGCGCTCGTCGCAGGAATTGTGGCAGGCGTTGGGTCGCCCGCCGATTCGCTGGATTCCAACCAATCACCTCGCTTTGCAGTTCGCCCAACCGCAAGTGCGCCGCGCGTCCTTTGAGTTTTTGCAAGCCGTCTGGCGCGGCGACACCGACCTGCGCGCGCCTAAAATTTCCGTTCCGACGCTTAAAGTTGGTTTTTTGTCCGGCCTCGATTCCAACGTCACGCCTGCTCTCACGCTTGAGCCGTTCACCCTCGGACACGGTCTGCATCATCTGCCCCTCGCCGAGTTCAACGTGGGATTGTCGGGTCGTGGCCTTTACGCAGGCATTGCCACGCCGCTAAGCCAGTTCATCGACATCGGCCTCGCGCGCCGCTTGAGCGGCTCGAAAATCCGGCCCTATTTATCGTTTCACGTGGGTTTTTGAGAATCGTGGGGATATGGCTGCCATGTCCCTACAAATCACTTCTAATCGAACAACTTTTTCGCCGCCGCAACTGGATCGAGTGCGCCCGTAAGCGGGCGCCCGACGACCAGATAATTGGCGCCCGCTTGTAACGCTTCGCGCGGCGAAAGCGTGCGCTTTTGGTCGCCTGCGTCGGCGTTTTGCGGGCGAATGCCGGGTGTGACGAGCAAGAAATCGGCGCCGCACGTTTCCCGCACCGGCAAGATTTCGCGTGGGGAACACACCACGCCATCGAGTCCGGCTTGTCTGGCAAGTTCGGCCAAACGCAGCACGACTTCGCGCGGCGAATCTTGCAAACCCAGACGTGCAAGCGAATCGGCGTCGTGCGAAGTGAGCACCGTCACGCCAATCAAATGCACGTTCGGATTGACTTCGCGCGTCGCATCGACGGCGGCGCGCATCATTTCCAAGCCGCCCAAACAGTGGACGTTGAAAATCTTCACGCCCATCTTCGCCGCGACCCGACAAGCAGTCGCGACAGTGTTGGGGATGTCGTGAAATTTGAGATCGAGAAACACGCGCGACGGCCCGATTTGCTCGACGATTTGCGGCCCGCACGCGCAAAACAATTCCAACCCGATTTTGAAACCGCCGACGTGCGGTTCGAGTTGGTGGGCCAGTTCCAGGGCGCGCTCCGATGAAGGCACATCGAGCGCGACCAACACGGATTCAAAATTTGAAAACGGCATAAGCAGAAGTGGCCCGCAGTTTAAGTGGCGCTCGCGTGAAGAGCGATACTTTGCCAGTTGGAGTGAATTCTGTGCCCGTTAAATCTTCTAACTTTAGCACGAAGTTGATTGTGAATAAAAACGGGCGGCGCCTCTACCTATTCCCTATTAAAAGATACAACAGTGGAATTAGATGAAGGTGTCACTGGTTTTCATTTACAAGCAACTCCGCTTTTTTGAATACGCTTGAAAAACATCTCGGCTGTTTTTCTGCGCGCAAGTTCTGCTTATTCGACTCGAACCACGTTAGAATAAGCCGCCCAATCCACCGTATTGGAAGTAGAGTTTGCGGCGCGTCGAGTCGAAGTTGACGCTTAGTTCGCGGTTGCCCACAGTGCGGCCCAGACTCCAGCCTGTGTTGAGGTTGCTCGCTAAACCGTTGGAAAAGTTGGCGTAGTCCAGAAAAGTGCCCAGACGCCACTTCGGGGCGAACGCGTAGTCGGCGCCTGCGCTGCCATACAGCGACTTGTCGCTCAGTGAGCGAGAAGCAAAGGCCGAGAACGCGATTTTTGGGGTCAGATTGGCGTTGAGGCTGCCCGTGAAGTAGTGCGTGAACGAGGTGCCCGTCGCGCCATATAAGCCGACGCTGGAACGGTCGTAGGTGTAGGACAGCGCCAAAAAGCCGCCTTTGCCGACTGCTTGATTGAACGCGAGGTTTGCGCCCGGAGCCAGACCGCGCCGACCGTCCGAATAGTTGAAGGCTGTGGCCAACAAGTTCGCCGTGAAACTGGAGCCGCGCCAAGGCGAGTAGCCTGGCGAAGAAAACGAAGCGTTTAGCGTTTGACCGAACAACTGACGGAAGCGCGTCTGAGCCTGTGTTTGGCCTGGAAGCCCGATGCCACCGCCACCAATGCCGCCGCCGCCGATGCCACCTCCACCGGTGCCTTCCTGCCGATAAGCGACGCGGCCCACGCCCAACAGGTTGGCGCTCAGGGCGTATTGCCAGCCGGTTTTGCCCAGCGTCTTGGGCTTCATGCGCGCGAAGAACTGGCCGCGTAAGTTACCAACTTCGGCTTCTGGTCGGTCGAAGAAGCCTTCAAAACCGATCTGCATTTGCGACAGCGTGCGCTGAACCGAAGCGCGCGCGAACAAATCGCGGTGACGCGGCGCGTTCAAATAGACATTAGCGACCGTGCGACCATCGAGTTGTTGTTCGTGCGCAAAGTTGACGTTGAAATCACCGTGCCCGATCTGATCGACTGAAAAGTTGCCATGCGAACGGGAATTCAACCAGTATTGTTGTTGCACGGCGAGCGAGGGGCCGGACTGATGCGTGTCAAATCCGCCGCCCTGCCTGTTTTGCAAATACAGCGTGCCCGTTCCGCGCGCACTGGCTAGGTAAGCAACGGGAAAGTTAACGCCAATGCCGCCCCGCGAGTTGAAAGCCACGATGTCGGTCGTCGGGTTGAACGAGCCGTCGAGAGGCAAGACGTAAAGCGGCAGGGCAAAGGCTTTTTGGCCGTTGAAGTAGATTTTGGCGCGTTCGAACTGCACTTTATCGCGCGGAAAAACGCGAAGCCTCCTCGCGGAAACCCAATAGCCATCGGTGGCATCAAAGCCTGGAGGCGGCAGTTCCACGATCCGCTGTGACGCGCTAGCGCCATCGGGAATCGGCTTGTAAGCGGGTGCCTGAACCAATCCCGGCCCCCCATCGGCATCGGGTTTTGGCTGAGCGACAAGAGGATTCGAACGCGTCCCATCGTTTCCAGAAATAATAGGCGCGGGTGCAGCGGCCAGCGAACCCGGAACAACCGGAGACTGTCCGCCGCGCGCAGTCGCGGCCTCAGGCGAGGCGACTTGGCCCGAAGAGGACGGCTCTTGAGCCGAAGCACCAGTCGCCGAAGCGCCAGGCGCGTTTATGGGCGAATCGGGAGTCACATCGGCGCCCGCAGATGGAGGTGCGCCCGTGAGCAAATTCGAAGAAGCATCGCCTGAGGTTGAATCAGAAGTGTCGGGCACGCCAGTGAGTAGCGGTGAGTTCGCGTCGGGCGCATCGCTTTGGGAAGTTACAACTGTCGCGTCGGGCGCGGTTGGCTTGGCGGGTTCTTCTGTGTTGGGTGAGAGGGAAGTTGCGGGCGCGGAAGGCGCCTGCTGAGTGGGCAAAGACAAATTGCCGCGCCCCTGCTCGCTGGAAGTTGGCGCTTGCGATGGCGTGAGCAAAGGCGGCGCAGAAACGGGACTTCGCGGCACTCGAACTGGAGATTGTCCGGCGGTTTCCTCACCCGGCGCGGCGGCGGGCGGCGGGCCGAACTTGGCGCCGCTAAATTCTTGGCGGGCGCTGGCCGAGCCACCGGACGCGTCGCCTTCGAAGCGGCGCATCACGCCTTGGCGACGGCGCAAATCGTAAAACAACCGGTCGCCGCGTAGTTCAACAGCTTTGGCTCCGTGCCCGTTACGAATGCGCACGCCGCCCGCATTGCCCTGCGCCCACAAGCGCTCGGTTGCTAAATCTATGTCGAGACGAACATCGCTTTCGACGTGCAAATCGCCGAAATCCATGACGCAAGCGCCCGCAGACGTGATGATGTTCGTGCCGTTGCCATAAGCGACGTAAGGCGCCGCGACTTCGAGATAACGCTCGCGCAGACCGGTGTCTTCAGAAAATTCGACGGTTGTGGTTTCGCGGGCGTTGCCGATGAACGCCGTAACCGTGGCCGTTCCGGGCGTGGCCGATGAGCGAAGCAGCACGCGCGCGACGCCGCCCGAAAGCATCGCCTGGCTTTCGATAGAACCCGCTGTTGTGGCGAACCGCACACTTGAAACGGGAACGATGGACGCCGAATTTTGCGGCACCTGCACGAAAATCGAGGTCGTGCTGAGGCCGTTGGCGGGAATGACATCGGGTTCGGCGCGCAGTTGGAAACGAAAATTTTGTGCGCGCGCAGGCATCGCCAGGAGGAGGGCACTTCCCACGACGCCGCAACCGAGAAAACGAAGGGACATAGAAGAGGCTTTCGAGAAACGAAAACGCGCCCGCCTATTGACAGGAGCGGGCGCGTCAAGTTTCTTCAATTGGCGGCTTAACCGCCTTGAGTTGGCACGTTCAAGCCCAGAGGCGGCGTCGCTGGAGGAAGCACCGGAGCCACCGGCCCGCTGCTTTGAGGCGACAACCTGTTGGGCGGGGTGATAGTTGCCGCACCGGGCGTAGCAGGCGTGAGGGGAGCCATCGTTCCTCCACCTGTGCCGGGCTTCGACATTCCTCTGCCTGGCGTCATCGAGCCACCCTTTGAGGCGCCACCTTTTGAGGCGCCACCCGAAGTGCCAACACCAGTTGTTCCGCCTGTCGGGGTAGGCGGCGCAACGGGAATAGGCAATTGAAACTCGGTGGGCGGTTCAACAAAAGCCGCGGCGATGTCGTTAAACGCCTGGCTTGTCGCAGCCCGCAAACGATCTTCGGGCGTTCGGCCGGGAAAAGCCTTGCTCGTCACGGTGATGCTGCGAAACAAAGTATTGCGGGGCGGAGCAGCGGGACCGGCCACTTCCACTTGATAAAGGTCGCCATGCATGCGCACTTGAACCGTCGGGTCTTGCGGAGTGCCGCCGACTTGCAAGTTTTCCAACACGACCTGAGCCACCATTCCCGGCTGATCCAGCGACAGTTTCGGCAACATGGTCTGAGCCGCCGCAAGAGTGGGAGTGGAAACGAACGCGTTGACATCCTCGTCGGAAACCTGAGATTGAGCGGTTTCAGATAGGGCACGGCGCAGCAACGGGTCGAATCGGTAGGGCAAAACCAGAGAAAACTTACCGGTGTTCTGCAAAGCACGCGACAACCCGCTGCTCACAAGTGGCACCAGCGCGTTCGCCAACTCGCTCTGGCCCGATGGCGCAACTCCTGCCATCGCTCCAGCATCGGGTGCGGCAGTCATCACGGGCGCATCGCCACCGACAACAGCGGGCGTAGCGCCACCGGCAATGCCACCGGCAACGGCGGGCGCAGCGCCACCATCAGCAGGCGGCGACACCGGCGCCGTTCCAAGCACAGGAGCCGCCACGACGGGTGCGGGCAGCGGAGCAGTAGGCGCGCTCGACTCGGAATCGCTGTTGAGGAAGTTAGCGTTGACGCTCAGAGGCAACACGATCAACACGCGCTGACCTGGCCAGATTTGCAATTGCGTGATGGCGTTGTTCTTCTTGCGAGCAAAGGCGGGCACGCTGGGACTGCCGAGGGCGACTAAAACCAGAACGCCCAGAGCGGCAGGGGAAAGCGTGAAAAAACGAGACGGATGTTTCATACAAAAGGTGACGCCAACGGCGCCCGTAATCAAAGAGGAAAGGGCGCCAGATCAAAGAAGACGGCGCCCTAAAACTGCTTCCCCTTCAGCCGTTTCAACCAAAGGGGAAGCACACATTGCGAAGCGGCTCGTTTAGCGGGGCCGTCCGACTTTGGTCGCGCCCATCGCGCCGCTCACCAAGTGGCCATCCAAACCCCGGCCCTGGCCGACGCGGATGCCCCCCTTGCTTTTACTGATGTCTACCAAGCGCGATGAAATGCCGCCGGTCGTTGCAACGCGGGAGTCAACCACCTGAGACGCAAGAATAGTGATCGTCGGGCTGATGCGAAAGATGGGATTAGCATCGGTCGAGTTACGCGACAGGGCGCGCAGGTAAAGCTGCGTTGACCCCGACGTGAAGTTGGCGCCACCAGGAAGGGTGATGCCGTTGGCAAACGTGAAAACAGCGTTTCCGGTGGTATCAACGGTGGGAGCCGCAAAATCCTGCGACACAAAAGTTGTAGACGACGAGAAGTTGGGCGATGTCGACAACTGAATCTGGAAGGTATTGACGCCCGTGGTTACATTGGTGCCAAAAGGCAAAAAGTAGCCGTTGTTGAAGCCGAAGAAGAAGATATCTTTGAAGGTAGCTGCGCCCGCTGCGATGAACTGGGTGATGTCCGCCTGCGCGTTGAGCGTCACCGAAAAGTTGGCTAAGTCATAAGCCACACCCGTTGTCGGGTCGGGCGGATTGGGAATCACCAGAGGACGGAGCAACGGCGTGTAGCCACCGGTCTGATTGGAACTGGGCGAGCGGAAGGGCAACAGGTTGACAGTAGACCCTGTGGCAGTGTTAGTGCCGTTGTTACCGATAGAGCCAACACGCTCGGCGGAAATGCGTTGCACGCGATAGAAGTATTGTTGACCGATTTGCAACGGTTGTTCCGTGAAGGTAAACGAGATTTGCGTCTGCGTTTGCGAGAAGAAGTTGAAAATATTCGCCTTAACGTTGGAAATGTTCGTTTCAGTAACATTAATGCTTGCACCAGTGCCACTGCCATTGTTAACAAGGACGTTAGTGCTGGCCGTAATGGTAACATTACGGGTTAATCCGTTACTGGCACCATTGGAAACAAAAGGTTCGGAGAACGATTGCCGTGATCCAACGCTCGCGTTGCTGGCGTTAATGAAACCCTGAATATTATCGGTTGTCGCTGCAAAGTTAGCCGAAGTGCCGCGGTAAACGATGTAACCCACCACCGATTCACCTTGTAAACCTTTGGAAATTCCGGTAAATCCGTTGGTGAACACTACCGAAGGTGTGGGATAAAGGCCAGCGGGATCCGACTCAAAGGGCTGTCCGACCTGTGGGGAAGTGTTGTTGCCGCCGCCGCCAAAACCAACCAGAGCCACAAGTGCGCCCAGGCCAAAAAGACCAAAAACGCCTTTGCCTAAAGTGCTCCCAACGATGCCCTTCCGGTTGCCTTGGCGCACAGGCGCAGCCGAAACGGGCGTTGAAGACAGGTTGCTGCTACGTGCGAAGTTCAAAGGAGTTGTGGGGGCAACGAAAATTTCACGCACAAAGTCGCCCGTGCGCACACCTGCCGCGCCGCCTGCAGTCACTTTGGCTGTGGCTTGATCGGCTTCCACGCGACCAACGGTAATTTCACCGATTTTTACGCGCTCCGTGATGTTGCGGCCTTGATTGAATACGTCGCGCAAAACCGTGTAACGTTGGCCCACTCCCACCCCATTGCGCGCCCCGATGGAAAGTTCCAAGTCGTCGCGCGTGGTGTTGAGAACCGAGCCAAAGGGGAGCGTGGTCTGGCGCATCGAACGCACAGCAGCAAAGGTGGCTTTGTTGATCGCTTCATCCACCAAAATTTCACTGGCGATGGGCGCAAGTTTTTGTTCGGTCGGCTCGACGTTTTGCGTGCCGTTGATGTAATCGCCGGTAGCCGCATCGAGTTGGCGCACCAGAACGCCGACGCGCGCGCTTTGGTTAGGCACGATTTGAACGCCGGTAATTTGACCGGAGAACACACTGGTCGCGCCAACGGCTTGTGCCAGTTGAATTTGAGCCGTGTCGTTGAAGGGTGGTTTCAAACCGGCCTGTTGGCCAACGACTTCATTCAGCTTTTGGCGGGTTACAACAACGAACTCGCCGGAACGCTGAAGTTCAACAGCCAATGCATCGGCGGCTTTGCGCCCCAGCAACGGATCGACACCGTTTCCCGTGGCAAAATCGAGCACAACAACGGTTTGTTGGGCCTGGTCTTGGGCGTGCGCCGGAACGCTTGACAGCGTGGCGAACAGGGCGAAAACAAGGGGCAAAAGCCATCCCGTAAGGACGGCACGCGCCGTAAGGCGCATCCAGGGCGCTTCGTGCCGGAACGAGATCCGGGGGCGCGGTAGAGTAGCAAGGGTCATCCAAAAGCCTTTGACGAGAATTGTCTGTCGTTTAGAGCCGCATTTTCCCGGCTTGTTGCGCCCACAAGGAGTGAACCAACAACCGGAAACGCCGCTCGCCCGAAGGCATCACGTGAAGCAGCCTCAATTTTCGGCGAACAATGCGCCTCTTGTCAAGCGCGCGCCTCTTCTATTTTGCCGCGTCCACTTCCTTGCGCCCCGATTTTGCCCCTTGATTCCCTCCGAATGAACCCGCTCGCACCGCTCAATCCCCTCCGTTTCGCCATCCCCTTCGTCAAAATGCACGGCATCGGCAATGATTTTGTCGTTCTCGACTGCATACGTCATCCTTTGCCCAACGACTTCGATTTTCCGGTGGTTGCGCAAGTGATGTGCGACCGTCACTTCGGCGTTGGGGCTGACGGCTTGTTGTCGCTTGAACCTTCAACTGATGAAAGCGACATCAGAATGCGGATGTGGAATCCCGATGGCAGCGAGGATATGTGCGGCAACGGCTTGCGCTGCGTCGCTCACCTAACGCACGCGCGTGGTTATGTCGGCGAGTCGTTCCGCGTGCAAACCCTCGCCGGAACGCGCGACGCGCGAATCACGGCGCCAAATGGTGTTCGAGTTTCCATGGGCGCGCCCGACTTCTCGCCGCAAAACGTGCCGCTCGCGCGCACCGAACCGCTCATAGAAGGGCGCATCGAACTCGACGGACACACCTTTCACCACGTGACCAGCCTGTCTACCGGTTCGACGCACACGGTTATTTTTGGCGATTCACTCGTAAGCGACGCGACTTTTTCGACGTGGAGTCCACGCTTGGAAGTTGCGCCTTTGTTCCCTCAACGCACCTCGATCATGTGGGCGCACCAACTGGAATCCAACCGCTTTGGCGTGCGCATCTGGGAGCGCGGCGCGGGCGAAACACTCGCTTGCGGCACGGGAGCCTGCGCCGTCGCCGTCGCTGCGCGCATCACGGGGCGCGCCGATGATGCGGTTGGGGTGCGCTCACGCGGCGGTGAACTTCGCATCGAATGGGACGAAGCGCGTGGCCAAATTTGGAAAAGCGGCCCTGTCACACCTGTATTTGAAGGCGTGTGGCATCGCGTTTAAAGCGCGCCTGATTGCAAGTGCGTTCTTTGGGCGCGCAGGCGTTTGGCCTGCTTTGATTTTCGCTCCCGCAGGCCTGAAGACCGCGATTGCAAACTGATAAAGCAACAGATGTGAGAACCGTTTCAGGTTCTGTCCGCACATCGGAGCGAGCTAACGGATTCTCCATTTTGTCCACGCATAGAGCAAGTGAACGGCGTGAAAAACTTACTTCGGAAATCGAGGCGGGCACAGTTTGCAAGACAAGGAGCATCAATTACTTCCTTGTTTCCCTTTCTGCTCTTCTTCCTTTCCCGAAGCGTTAGCGGCGGCGCAAGCCGAGTTTGGCTTCGTTGTGGCGACGGACATCGGACAGGCGTTCGGTGGAATCGGCCAGGAATTCGCGCATTTTTTCATCCAGTGCAGCGCGGCTCGTATGAACACGGGGGGCTAAAACTGGCTCATGGAGCAAAGGTTCTTGGCCGCCGAACTCTTCGATGGGTTCGTCTATGGGTGCGGCGCCTTTGGCACGCTTGATAGAAAACTCGATTTTGCCATCGTCTTTGATAGCCAGAACTTTGACTACGACCTGCGACCCTAAAGCCAGATAATCCGCGACATCGGCCACGAACTTCTCATCGATTTCCGAGATGTGGACAAGGCCAGTTGTGCCGTTGTCTAAACGCACCATCGCGCCGTAGACCAACAAGCGCACGACCACTCCGCGACAAAGGGTTCCAGGTTCAGTCATTGTAGAGGCTCCAAGAGTTGGATGCCCTATTCTACCCACTTCGCCGCGTTTTTAAACATTGGAAGCGCAACTTCTCTTTGCCACCCCCAAATACCAAATCAACAATTCGAGCGCGAGTCTTTAATTCAAAACGCGGCCCGAACATCGTCCGGGGCGTGTTGTGAAAAGATTCCAAGCTCACGAGGAGCCAAACGATGCGATCTGGTGCGCGTCAAAACGATTCCACACGCAATCAGGTTCATGGCGCAGAGCAAAGCGCAGGAGGCCTAATTGCAAGCGCATCGCAGGCGACAAAAAAGGAAGCGACAGGCTGCACAAATCGGCAAAGGCGAACTGAGGGCAGTAATTCAACGCACCATCGTCGCTGAGTTGCCGCGCGGCGTTTTGCGCATCCAAAACTGGCGCGTCCAGTCGTCTGGCGAGCGAGTCGGATGACAAACACAACCCACTGTCGCTTAGAAACAAGGACAAAATCTGGACTTTGAGGCGCGTGTTTGCGACATCCGTCAAAAACGCGTTCAACAACGGGCGGCTTCCTTCGCCCCACTTTGCTTCATGGGAAGGCGCGGGAAAAAGCGAAGAACTCATTTGGAAGCGCTCCACTTTGAAGACCCTGAGCCGAACGAGTTCGCCGCATACACTACGACCGCGCTGGCATCGAGTTCATTGAACGCACCGCGAATGCTTCCTTCGTCGTCTGGCGCCGCGATGGTTTTGGCGCGCTCGAAAAACAAAAGGGCGGTTTGAAACAAACCATGAGCCGCCTTTGAACGCCCCTGCATCGCCGCTTCGCGCGCATGGGCACAATAAGCGTGAACCGCGCTCAAGCGCTCTTGCGCAGAAAAAACAGCAACTGAAGCAGGTTCCACAAAGCGGCTTGGCATCACCGTTTGGTTTAAGCATTCTGCGACAACTTAACAGTCAGGTAAAGAAGGCAAACGCTGTCAGGGAACTCCCTTCGCGCAGCTTTAAGCCGAACAATCACGCCTTGTCGTCGAGTAACAATCGCGTCGGTGAACTGCCTTTGCGCGGCTTTAAGCTCCGAGTCTTAGCTCGAAACCGGCGCCGTTGCTTCGTCTTGCAACCAACCCTGAGCAAGCGCATAGCGCACGGCATCGGCGCGCGAGTGCAAGTTCAACTTGCGATTTAAGCGCGTTTTATACGTCTCGACCGTCTTGATGCTCACACCCAACAGGTTCGCCACTTCTTTGTTCGTAAACCCGCGCGCGATGAATCGTAGCACTTCGCGTTCGCGGTCAGAAAGCGCTTCGGCGCCGCCCGCGCTGCTTTGACCTTTGGCCGGGGATGATGCGACTTTGCCTGCGACGAACGGGTCGAGATACAAACCACCCTCGGCGACAACGCGAATGGCCCGCGCGATTTCGCCCGCCGCTGTCCGCTTGAGCACGTAACCCGAAGCGCCCGCCGCGAGCAATTGGCGCACATACACCTCGTCCTCAAATGCCGACAGCGCCAACACCTTGACTTCGGGGCATAGCTCTTTCAAGCGTTTGGTCGCGCCCGCGCCGCCAAGACCCGGCATGGACACGTCCATGATGATGACATCGGGGCGAAGTTCCACAGCCAAGCGGCACGCTTCCTCGCCGCGCGCCGCCTCGCCAATGACGCGCAAATCGGCGTGCGCGTCGAGCAAAACTTTCAAGCCTTCGCGGATGACGGTGTGATCGTCGGCAATCAAAATTTGAAGCGTTTTCATTTTGTTTTAATCCCTCAGTTTGAGGTTCAAACGCGCGAAGCGCCGTTTGTAATAGGCAAATAGGGTTTGTTCCTGCTTGGACACGGTTTCTTCTGGCGTTTGGACAATTTGTTTCCCGATCCTAAAGTGCCCCCAAGCCGTCACTTGAGTGGTCGCAAACAGTAGCCAACGCCCGCAGAAGAATTTCTATACCGGAACCCGCGCGAACACCGTCGTTCCGCTGTTGGGAGCCGATTCGACTTCGAGCGTTCCGTTCACGAGGGCCATGCGCTCGCGCATTCCGAGCAGGCCCAATCGCCCGTTGTCGCCCGAATCGGTTTCAAGACCTTTGCCATCATCTTCGATAATGACTGGGACGCCACCCGCGCTTCGTTCCAAAACCACGCTCACCTGTGAGGCTCCGGCGTGGCGCGCGACGTTGATGAGGGCTTCTTGAACCACGCGGTAAAGCGTGGTTTCGGTGGCAGGATCGGCGCGCGTATCTTCCCAGCGGACGGCTTGAAAGTCAACCGGGACGCCGGTTTGCGCGCTCCAATCGCCCGTGTAATGGCCCAAAGCGATTTCCAAACCCATGTCGTCCAGTTCTGCCGAGCGCAATTGCCACGCTTGACGGTGGGCGGCTTTCATCAGGCCATCAACTCAGGTGCGCAGGTTGTCGAGTTGGGGCGGCGTCTGGCGTTGGCGCTTGCCTCCGGTAATGGGCGCCATCTGGGTTTCAAGCGATTGCAAACCGAGCATATGGCGGTCAGGTGTTGACCGAGATTGTCGTGCAGTTCGCGCGAAATGCGGCGGCGTTCTTCTTGCGTATTGACGATGCGCTTCATCAGTTCGGCGCACCCGCCCTGGGCCTGACAGCGCTGGGCGCCGGTCGAGACCATCAGGTTTTGCAAGTCCGAGTTCGAGCGCGACACTTCCTCAACTTTCGACTTAAGTTCCTGGTTGAGCGTGGTCAATTCTTCGTTGCGGCCTGAATTTCCTCGCGCGAAGTTTCGAGTTCTTCGCGCGCGCTGCGCTGTTCTTCGTTCATCGCCTGCAACTCTTCCTTGCTCGCTCAGAACTTCTTTAGCCTTTCACCTCCACTGGCGCGCCACGCGTTTCGGGTGCATCGTCGTCGGGTTGCCGCAGGAAATACCCGTCATCGCTTCGGGCGCAGCAATTGCCGCTTCGCCGTTTTCCTTCGATGCACCCGCTTAACGAGAAAGACCACGCGCTTTACGAACTCGCCTGCCTGCTCCAAAACACCGGCTACACCTTCACAACTGTCACGCCTGCAACTCATCAAAGAGTCAACGCGCGCCCCGAAAACGCGTGGGCCAGAGATGTGAAAGACGTGTTCGGCTGGAGTCGTGCGTTTCATCCTGACGCGTTGCCAGGCGAAATCTGGGACTCCATGCGACACGCCGCAGCCGTAGTTCCAACTGAAGATGGTTTTCGTCCATTAGTTCGGTTGTCGAGCTTAGGTGGACGAACGTTTATCCATTCGGCGTTTCCCACAACCGAAGCCGACGCCGTGTTTTTCGGGCCGGACACCTATCGTTACGCTCTGGCCTTGGAGGAGTTGTTCGCGTCGGGTTTGGCTCGGGTCAAGCGCGCTGTTGACATCGGAACCGGCGCCGGGCCGGGCGCGATTTTGTCCGCTCTTCGGTTCCCCGACGCCGAAGTTACAGGCGTTGACATCAATCCCGAAGCTCTTCGGCTGACGCGCATCAACGCGGCTTTGGCAGGCGCACGCAACGTCGAGGCACGCGAATCGAATCTGCTGCGCGATGTGGAAGGCGATTTCGATTTGATCGTGTCGAACCCGCCTTACTTGATCGACCCGTCCGAGCGCGCCTATCGTCACGGCGGCGGGCCGCTCGGCGCGGGCTTGTCACTAGCCATTCTCGATGCCGCGCTCGAACGGTTATCGCCGAATGGCACGCTGTTGCTTTACACCGGCGCCGCGATGATGAACGGCACCGACCCGTTCCGCTTAGCAGTCGAAGAGCGACTTTCGGGAACAAACGCGCGCTGGAATTTGCGCGAGATCGATCCCGATGTTTTCGGCGAAGAACTCGAAAACGACGCGTATGCGGAATGCGACCGCATCGCGGCGACGGTGCTCACGGTGCGCAAAGCGGATTGAAACCGGCTCAAAAACAAAAAGCGGGGCTTGCGCCTTTTTCAATCGAGAAGAACTCAGAGATTGAAAAAGGGCACAAGCCCCGCTTTTTGTTTGTTCAAAAACCCGCTTAACCCAGCACGTCGTTGAAGATGCGCGTCGCTTTGAGTCCCGCCGACGAATGGTGAATGGCGGGCGACATCAGCGAAATCAGCGTTTGCATCGTGTCGGTTTGGCTGTTAGACAGCGCCAGGTCGTGTTCGAGAACGCGCACTTCAGCGTCAAAATCGGTTTCGCCTTGTTGCGCCGAAGCGAAGTCTTCGCGCAATTTCTGCTTCGCCTCGAACGACAAATGCGACGATGACGACGGGCGCCCGAACGACGCTTTGTCGGGCGCATCGGCGGCGATGTAGTCCCAGATGACCTGCTGCTCGTAGGGGCTGAACACGCCGAACATCCGGGCGCGGTCGCCTTGAATTAGCTTCCAAAAGCGCGACTGAGCCGGGTCTTCACCGCGCTTGAACCAGTTCTCGCGCTCCATCGCGCGCACCAGAGCGAGCGTTTCTTCCGGCTCGGACAGCCAATTGTTCACCGTGCGTTCTTCGACCAGACGATAATCCGAATGAGCAAAGCGACCAACCGCACCTTTGCGCTCGAAAATCGCCACGACCTCGCGTTCCAGATCGAACTCGTTGATGATCGAGTTGGTGCTTGCGCCCAGGTTGTTGAGGGCGTATCCGGCGCGCACTCGCTGCCAAAATTCATCGGCATCGCCCACGCGCGGCATCGCGGCGAACACGGCATCGACGGCTTGACGCGCGTGGCCCGAATCGGAGTTGTCAACCGTGATGTGAAGCGTGAAATAATACGGGTCGATGCCCAGTTCTTTCAGCTCGTAAGCGGTGATGAGCAGGTGCAAAGGCAGCTGTTCGTAGCCCAGGTTGAAGCCGATGATTTCAGGCAAAAAGCGCTCGGCGTTGTAAGCCAAAGCGAGTTGAATGGCGCCCTGCACGTAGTGCTCGTCGCTCAGGTCATCGAACCGCTCCAAACCTTGAGAAGTGAGCAGCTTTTTGTAAAGCACGACGTGGTTTTTGGTGGGCAAGCCTTCGCCTAACTCTTCGAGATAGGTTTTGACGAGGGACAAAAAACGCGGGTCGTTCCAGCGCGAAAGCAAACCGTAAAGCCACGCGCCATCCACCATTTTGGTGGGAGCCGCCGAGCGCAAAAAGTGCAGCGCGTGCGACTTCGACTCGAAATAGCGGCGCGCGCCGCCCGCTTTTCGCTCTTCGAGATAGTCATGATACAGCGCGCCGACGCGCTCGACGCCTTCTTGCATCCAAGCTTCGAGGCCGCTCATGTCGAGGGGCAAATCGGAATCAAGCGCGCGCGCCTGCGCCAGTTGTTCGCGCAAAAACGAGGCGGCGTCATCCACTTCAAGGGGAGAAAAGCGGCCCTCGAACAAATCGAGAAACACCTTGCGCGCGTCCTGCGACGCCGCTTGCGGCGCAAAGGAGAGGTATTGGCTGGGACGGGAGAATGTTTGCATAAAAGGCTGACAAATTGGGAGAGTTCTTTGGGACTCAAACGATGTTTCAGGCGCGTTTCAAGACGGTTCAGGACGTCGCAGGCTTCCCCGCGAATGAATCGAAAAAGGGAAAGGTTGAAACAGCGAACAGGTAGTTGTGGGTTGCCAAACCTCTTTTGCAATTTGCTGACCAGCCCCCAAAATCAAGGGAAAACCGAAGCGCAACGCTTCTAATGGCTGCATCCCAAACCGCCTGAAGCGCCCGAGAAACCGCGCGCTTCAGGGATTTTCCCGACGCCCTCGCTCAGGCAAAAACCTAAAGCAAAAGCCCGGCGCCTCAAGGCGCCGGGCTTTAGTTGTAGTGCGATTAGGAATCGGTTTTCCCGAAATCGCGCTTACTTTTTTACGCGCTGGAGCGGCGGCAACGTCATCGTTTTGGTCGTTCCACTGGCGGCGGACGACTTGCGCTCCAAGGCCGAACCGGTCGCAGTCGGGAAGTTGTTACAGTAGATGCTCTTGAGCGTGTTCAAATCGCGCGTTGTCACGGGCTTGCTTCCCGTCGAGCCATCGACCGCGAAATACATCAGATCGCCCGCATCCAACGAGTGCGGCCCGATGCCCAGAGCATGGCCGAACTCGTGAGCAGCGACCGTTTGGTTGTAACCGCTGGCGTTGTCGGCGGTGTTCGCCGAACTGTCAGGTTTCAGGATGAACAACTGCATTTTCGCCGAATCGATGTGGCGGTCAGTGGGAAAGTAGCTGATCGTCGTGAGGCCAACCGTTACATAGCCGCTGCTGTCGGCGGGCTGATCGTCTGGCGCAAAAGTAACGACCAGATTGGCGCCTGTCGTGTTGGAAACCAGCGAGTAAGACGCCTTACCGCCCGTCGCCGAAACCCACTGATTAAAGCCCCGGATGGTCGCCGCGCGCGTGCCGCTGTCGGTGGGCGAAATGTAAACGCTGATCGGGAAATGGCGCCAATACGTGAACCCGGCTTGAGTGCTGTCGCCCGTGCTCGAATTTTGCGAGATATAGTTAGGGGAATAAGTCGTGGCATCGCAGCCGGACGGAACATAAACGGCGCTTGCAACAGGTGTTGGGGTGGGAGTGGCGGGGCCGCTACCGCCACCGCCGCAACCGGACAAAATGGCGCTGGCTGAAAGCAAAGCCGCCAGAGGAACGAATCGAAAAAGAGGTGACATGGAGTAGAAGTCAAGCGCGCAGGGCCGCTTGCAAGGGTCTTGAAGACGTGAGGAATCGCGCGGAAACCTTTGGACACGCGCCGCTCTCCTGGGTTCTCTCAAACTTGCCGCCGCTATGTCCAACTCTCAATTGCCCCACTGGGACTTAACCCCGGTCTTCCCTTCACTCGATTCGCCAAAATTTGAGGGCGAGTTCTCCTCGGTGACGCCCGGAATCGAAGCAATGGCCACCCGCTTCGAGCGCCTCGGCGTGCGCAGGCGCGCCCAAAGCGACGTGGATGCTGCGTTCGCCGCCTCGGTAGACGAGGTGCTCCCGGCGTGGAACGCCTTGAGCGAGCGGCTCGACGTGCTGTTTTCCTATTTGCACTGCCTCGTCTCGACTGACGCCAAAGACGAAGCGGCGCAGGCGCGTTTGTCGCAACTCGAATCGCAAACCGTCGCTCTCGATGCGCTTGAAACCCGTCTGGTCGCGTGGATCGGCACGAGTGACATCGAAGCGCTGCTCGAACAATCGCCCGCCGCGCGCGAGCACGAGTTCTGGATTCGCCGCGCGCACGTTTTGGCGAGCCACCAGATGAGCGAAGCCGAAGAACATCTCGCCGCCGCGCTTCGCCCGATGGGATACGCGGCGTGGTCGAAATTGCACGGCCAGATGACGGCGCTTCTAACAGCGGAAGTCAAACTCGACGGGCAAGTCCAAACCCTGCCGATGAGCGCGGTGCGCGCCCTCGCTTCGCACCCCGACCGCTCGGTGCGCGAACGCGCGTTCCAATCCGAAATGGAAGCCTGGCCCAAAGTCGCGCTTCCTCTGGCGGCGGCGCTCAACAGCATCAAGGGTTTCGCGCGCGACCTGCACTCCCGGCGCGGCTGGAGCGACGATGTGGCGCCAACGCTGCTCGGCAACTCCATTGACTCGGCGACTTTGGTGGCGATGCAGGGTGCCTGCGCTGAAGCGTTTCCCGATTTTCGGCGCTACATGAACGCCAAAGCGCGCGTTCTGGGCGTAGAAAAACTCGGCTGGTTTGACCTCATCGCGCCTGTTGGCGGCACCGATGAAAAGTGGGATTGGGAGCGATGCGAAGAGTTCGTCGAGCGCAACTTCGGGCGCTACTCGGACAAAATGGCGGCTTACGCGCGCCGCACCTTCGACAAACGCTGGATCGACGCTGGCCCGCGCGTAGGCAAGGAAGGCGGCGCCTACTGCACGGAAATAGGCGCAGGCCAATCACGCATTTCGATGAACTTCGACGGCTCGTTCACACAGGTCTCCACGCTCGCTCACGAGCTGGGACACGGCTACCACAACGGCTGTTTGCAAACTCGCACACCACTTCAAAAACAAATCCCGATGACGCTCGCCGAAACCTCGTCCATCTTTTGCGAAACCCTGGTATTTGAAGCCGCCGTCGAGAGCGCAGAAAGAGAAGAGAAGTTGTTCCTGTTAGACAATGCCCTGTCGCGTAACTTACAAGTCGTAGTTGACATTCACTCGCGCTTTTTGTTTGAGCAGAGCGTTTTTCAGAACCGCGCCAATGGTGAACTGGGCGAAAGCCAGTTGTGCGACTTGATGACGCAGACCCAACTTGAAACCTATGGTGAAGAGGTTTCGCCGCTTCATCCGTATATGTGGGCCGTTAAGGGCCATTATTACGGCTCGACGTTTTACAACTACCCTTACACTTTTGGTTTGTTGTTCGCTCTGGGCCTTTATGCGCGCTACAAAGAGAACCCGCAAGAGTTCCGAGCCAAATATGACGACTTCCTGAGCCGTTGCGGTCTGGAAGACGCCGCAACTCTGGCGCGCGAGTTCGGCTTCGATACGACACAACCCGACTTCTGGCGCGCGAGTTTGAACATCATCCGCGACCAGATCAACGATTTCGTGAGTTTGGTAGGGTAATGACTTAGCCACAGATAAACACAAAGGACACGGATGGGATTCAAATAAAGAAAGATGGATGAAGAACCCTTCTCCTCATCTAAATTCTATTCGTGCCCTTTGTGTTTTTTGTGGCTAAAACTCAACCATAAACCTTTTGTGGATCAAACAGCGGTTCGCCCTGCGCTTCTAACTCGCCGTCTTCTTTCACTAAATCAAAAAAGCACGAGCGATACCCTTTGTGGCACGCCGCGCCGCCAATTTGTTCGACTTTGATAACCAGAGCATCGCGGTCGCAGTCGACCAATATCTGGTGAACTATTTGCAAGTTGCCAGACACTTCGCCTTTCATCATCACCTTACCTTTCGAGCGACGATAAACCGTGCCGCGCTTGGTTTGCCACATCAATTGCACGGCTTCTTTGTTGAGCCACGCGACAGTTAAAACTTCATTGGTTTGAAAATCTTGAAAGACGCCGCAAACCAGACCGTTGGAATCGTATTTGAGATCTTCTGTAAACATTGTTTCTACCTTACTTCCACTCCTCGCACCCTCAATTCGTTCTTGATTTCGCTAATCGAAAGAATGCCGTAGTGAACAACAGACGCAACTAATGACGCTTCGGCTTTGCCATAGGTTAAAGCCTGGTAGATGTGCTCGATTGTGCCCGCGCCGCCGCTGGCAATCACCGGAATCGAGACGGCTTGCGCAACAGCGCGCGTGAGTTCCAGGTCGTAGCCCGCTTGCGTTCCGTCGCCGTCCATCGAGGTGAGCAGGATTTCGCCTGCGCCTTGGAGTTCAGCTTCGCGCGCCCATTCCACAGCATCGCGGCCCGTGGGAGTGCGCCCGCCGTGCAGAAAAACTTCCCAGCCGTTGCCTGATTTTTTGGCGTCGATTGCCACGACGATGCACTGCACGCCGAAGCGCTGTGCGCTTTTTTGGATGAGATGCGGATTTTGAAAGGCCGAAGTGTTGATGAAGATTTTGTCCGCGCCTGCCGCTAAAATCGCGGCCATTTCGTCGGTGGTTTTGAGGCCGCCGCCAACGGTGAAGGGAATGAACGCTTCCTCGCACACGCGCGCGGCGAGTTCCGCGATGATGTCGCGCCGTTCGTGGCTCGCGGAAATATCGAGGAACACCAGTTCATCGGCGCCGCTTTGGTCGTAAAAAGCGGCGCGTTCAACCGGATCTCCGGCGTCCTTCATGTTCTCGAACTGGACGCATTTGACGACGCGCCCATCCTTGATGTCGAGCGCGGGAATGATTCGTTTGGCGGGCATCGCACAACAGTTTGCGCGCCCGGCCCACAAGCAGAGCAGAAGAGAAGTTTGCGTTGCCGTTACTCAGTGGAGGTGTTCAGGGTGGAGGTGTTCAGGAATGCGTAGAGACGTGCGAAGCGCGTCTTGAACACCTCCACTGAGTAGCGGCAACGCAAACTTCTCAAAAGCGACACATCACAAGCAGATTTGCGATAAAATCGGCGCGTGAATCCTTCCTGGCACGACCTGCTGTTAGTTCGCCCGTTTTCTCCGGTTGTGGCGGGCGCTCACGTTCGTTCGCTCCGCGAACATCTCGACAGCGATGAAACGCGTGATTTTGCGTCCGGCTTTTTGGGCTTCGACCCGCGCTCGCGCTTCGCTTTGCGAACCACAATCGAGTCGCTGGCCAGCGAGCGAAGCGGTGGCGCGTTTTGGGTAAACGGCGCGTTTGGTTCGGGCAAATCGCATTTTCTGGGCGTTCTGGCGCTCGCTTGCGACAGCGCCGCGCACGATGAACTGCGGGCCAATTTCCCTGAACTTCAAGTGCCGCTCGTGGGTTTCACCTCGCGTTTGGTCGTCTATGTTCCGCTCGACGACTACGATCCCGACAGGTGGAGTTTGGAAGCGGTTTTCTGGCGCGAAGCCCGCCGCGAATGGGAGCGAACGCTCGGCGAGTGGCCCGCTTCGATTGAAACGGCGCGCCAAGGCTCGCGGGCCGAGGCGCTGGAAGCGTTACTGAACGAATTGCAAAAGGGCAAGCGAAGCGGTCTGGCGCTGTTCTTCGATGAAACGTCGCTCTTTTTGGGCGGGCGCACGCACCGCGAACTGCAAGGCGACGCCTCGTTTTTGCAATTTCTGGGACAAAGCGCGCGGCGCGAGCGGGTGTGGATCGTGGCGGCGCTGCAAAAATCAATCGAAGACCTGGGCGGTCTGGAACCCTACGCGCTGGGCCAAATCCGCGACCGGTTCCAAACTCTGCCGCTGTCCCTCGCACATTTGCCCGCCCTGATCGAGCGCCGCTTGGTTCAAGTGCGCGACGAAGCGGCGTTGGAGCGGGCGTGCGGCGAATCGTTTCGTGAACGCGAGGCGCGTTTTGGAACGCTGCCTTTTGGCCAGGCTGAGTGGCGCTCGCTGTCCCCCTTTCATCCGGCGACAATTGAACTTCTTGAAGCCGTGACGGGCCGGTTCTTGTCGCGCACGCGTTCGGCGCTCTTGTTTTGCTCGGCACTTTTGCAACGCGACGAGAGCGCAGGAAAACGGGTGACGCCCGACGCGATCTGGGACTATTTCGCGCCGGAAATCGAAGGCCATCCCGATTGGAGCGTGCTTGGAGAAGCACAAAGCGCGTGGCTGGAATGGATCGAATCGGCGCCCGCGACCGAATGTGAAGCGCTCCAGCAAACCGCCAAGTTCCTCTTGCTGTGCCGCGTCGCGGGCCGCTCGGTTTCGCCGCTGGGTTTGGCGCAAAGTTTGGATTTCGAGCACGAAAACCCCGCCGAGTGGGGCCGCTATCTTCTGGAGAAACTGCGACGCGGAGCCGGATTTCTGGCGCACGAACGCGGCGACGATTCGCTTCAAGACCGCTACGCGCTCGACTTAGGCAAGCGCGTGGGCGAAAGCGCGCGGCGCGCGGTGATGAGCGCCGCTGTGGAAATCGAGAACGGCGATGCGCGTTTAACAAGCGCCGCGCTGGACGCTTGCAAAGGTGCGGGTTGGCCGCTGGGCGAATTGGGGGACGAGGGGCGAAGCGTGCCTTTGTTTTGGCGTCACAGCCCGCGCAAAATCCGCGTCGGCGTGTGGCGCGAAGACGCTTTGACGGCGTGGACGAACCGTTTGCCGACGCTACGCGATGGCGGCGACGCGGCTCTGTTGTTGTTCTGGCCGCCTTTTGGGACTCAAAGCGGCGAGGGCGCGGGCGAACTCCTGGCGCCCCTCGCGGGCCGGGCCGTTGAAGCCTGGGGCGACGAACGCGCGGGTGCCGCGATATGGGCGTGGCACCCGCGCATCCCGACGCGCGACGAATGGGAACTGGCGCGCGAAGTGGCAGGCGCTCATTTGGTGACTCAAGACCCCAACCTGCTCGACAATCGCCGGGGCCGAGCGGTTCTGGAGCACCTCGAACGCGAACGGACGGCGCGGGAATCGGCGCTCGAACGCGTCGTGCGCCGCTTGTATTTGGAAGGCGAATTGGTTTTGGGACAGGGCGCGGCGCTTGAAGCGAGCGAGTTGGCGGGAGGCGATGATTTCGTGGCGGTCTTGGAAAGCGTGGCCGATTTTGCGCTGCCGCATCTTCATCCGCGCTTTGGCGATGTCGCGCCGCGAGCGCGGGTTTTGACGCCCTCGAACACCGACGCGCTGTGTTTGGAACTGCTCCGTCGTCCCGCAACCGAGCCGTTTTTCGCGCCGAGTTTGGAACGATTGGCGCGGCATCTGGGCGAGCCGATAGGCGTGGCCAAGATGAGTTCGGGCCGCTGGAAAATGGCGCCGGGATACGGCGAACTGGGAGCACAACTCCTGGAGCTTGTCGGTGGCGGCGCGGCGTTGTCGCTTTTGTCCGCCGAGTTGAACCGGGACGAATGGGGTTTGCCGGAAGGGTTGCTCGATGTCGTTGTGTGCGCCCATTTGCGCGCGGGCGAATTGGTGGCGCTCGATGCGCGCGGCCAAAATTTGTCGCCCGCCTCCATTGGTTTGCCGCTTCGCCGGAGCGTGCATCGACTCGTGCGCGGCGCGTTGCCTCCTTCGGCGCAGTGGACAATCCTGGCGACTTCTGCCCGCGCGCTCTTCGACTTCAAGGCGGGCGCGCCCACCTTTGAAGAAGCCGCTCGTCTGGTGGGCGCTCTTGGAACATGGCGCGAGGAAACGCAAAGCGCCCTTGAACTGGCCCGTGCGCGAGCTGCGCAGTTGCGCCGTTCGCTTGGTCACTCGCCCGCACAGTGGGCCGGATTTGAACGCGCAACAGAAACCGTTGCGGGCGCGCTGTCCGACGCGCGTTCTGACGATCAAAGCGAATTGTTCGAGCGCGTTTCGCGCTGGGACAGCGAACTGTTGGTGCGTGAACTGCGCACAGCCAACCGCTTCGCCGAAGCCCTGAGCGGCGCGGGCGAACTGCTTTCGGCGCACGCACTGCTGTCTCATCCCGACCTGATTTGCCCGCTGGAACTGAGCGCAGAGCGCACGCAGTTGTTGGAATCTTTGGCAAGCGGCGAAGAGATGCTGTTTGATGCCATGCTCAAGCCGCGTTTGCGCGAGTGGCGCGCGAGTTACATTGAAAACTACGCGCAGTGGCACGGCGCCCAACACGATCCGGCGAGGTGGAACTCGCTGGCCCGTTTAGGACGAAGCGATGAACTGCGCGCGCTCGAACGCATCGGAACTCTGGCGCGGCGGCGCTTCGATGCCGGAACTTCGATTCGGCGCGAACTGGACGAGGCACAGGCCAAATGTTGCCCGCGTCCCGATGCCGCGCGCCTGGTGCTTTCCAACGGCGAAGCGACATGCAACGCGTGCGGTTTGAAATGGGGCGAGCGCGTCGCCTTGCCCGATCCAAGCGAAATCGAAACGCGTATCCAAACGGCGCTCGCCTCATTTGGAGCGAGCCTAACCGAAGCGCCCATCGCCCGCTTTTTAGAGCGCCGCGCGCCCGAATTGCTCGAAACAAACGGCGACCTGGCGACGATGTTGTCCAGCGACCGGTTGGCGATTCTGGATGAAGCCTTTGCGCCGCGCCGCCGCGTGTCGCGCTCGATGTCCGAACTGCAAAACGCGTTGTCAGGCGTGCAAACGCGGCGCGAGTGGCAAGAGGCGCTTCTTGCGTGGCTCGACGGCGACGACAACTTGAACGACGAAGACGAAGTGGAACTGGAAGCGTGACGCGGCCAAAAAGCGCGTTCCCACAGGGCAAATCTTCTTGATTGGAAGAGATCCTCGTGTGCGTTTTCTCAACAGATTCTTCAACTCAAAAAGTGGCTTTCAAAAGTCCCGATACTCCAATCGAACTCATTATGTCACCTATCGACAACCACCTCAATGCGAAGGGCAATCCGGTAATTCCCGTTTACGCGGCAGACCCGCACGCCGAACTATTGGGCGACCGTTACTACATCTACGCGACTCATGCCGGGATTTATTCGTCGGCCAAGGCTCTTCACGAGCGGGGCGAAGGCGAAAATCATGGATTCGCGGTGTGGTCATCGCGCGACCTGAAAACGTGGAACAACGACGGCCCTATCCTGCGCTTTACCGATGTGCCGTGGGCGCGCGAGTTGGGCGATGCCTGGGCGCCTTGCATCGCCCAACGCAACGGACGCTTTTATTTTTACTTTTGCGCAGGTTCGAGCATCGGCGTGGCCGTCGGCGATTCACCGACCGGGCCGTTCCACGATATTTTAGGCGAGCCGCTGGTGCCTTTTCGAGAAGATATGTCGTCCATCGACCCGATGGTTTTCATCGACGACGATGGCCAGACCTATTTTTACTGGGGCGCCGTTCCCGGAAGTGAAAAACCTGGACGCGACATCTGTATGCACCTCTCGGTTCAGCCATTGAATGCCGATATGGTGTCTTTTGCGGGCGAGGCGGTGCCAACGATTTGGACGCAAAAATCGCCTGGTGGCTGGGGCGCTCTCGACCATCTCGAAGCGTCGCACGTCTTCAAACGCCAAGGAATTTACTACTTGATGTGGTCGCCAGGTTGGTTCGACTCGGATGACGACTCGAAAACGTATCGCGTGCATTACGCGACTTCCTCGTCTCCCTTGGGGCCGTGGAAAGAGGCGGCGAACAATCCTATTTTGTCGTCGCGCCGCTCCGTTGGCGTGATCGGGCCAGGCCATCACTCGACAATGCGGATTCCCGGCACCGACGAGTGGTTTTGCGTTTACCATTGCCACAAAGGTGATTCGGATCGGCGCACCTTCATCGACGCGATGAGGTTCGATTCGCAAGGCGCCATCGAAACCATCATCCCCACACTCGAAGGCCCGCCTGCGCGTCCCATCCAAATCGAGTTGTGCCTGAGCGAAAAAGGCCCGCTGAATGGAAAAGCGGTGCTCATGGAAGCCCGTTTCTCAGGTGACGCGCAGGCGGCCACGCCAATCGAGTTCTTCTCCAGTTCGCACTCGATCGGGCACAGCGCGGCGGGTTCTTCAAGTTTTGAGTGGAAGCAAGCGTCCTCCGGTTTCCACCGTTTGAGCGCCCGCGCCACCTTGTCATCGGGCGAAGTCGTGACCTCGGCGCCGCTCAATTTGGACGTGGTTTGATCAGAGCGAATGAATTCGCTTCAAAGTTCTAACTCAACAAACGGTTTCCAACCTATAGCAACCTCTTTCCTATCGATGAGCAATCTGCTTAAGTGTGTCTGTCTGGAGTTGTGTCCTGTTCTATCCAAAGAACAACTTGATAGAAAAATAAAATTCTACATGCCTCATCATTTAAAGTGGCAGGCCATGTCCTTACGTCTTTTCTAATTCATTGTTCCCCGCGCTATTAGAACAAATACGCAAAGGGACGCGGAAAACCGCGTCCCTTTGCTGTTGCCTGCGACAAGTTGGCTTTATAAAAGCGTGGCGTCGAGCGAGATGGCGAGTCCCGGCCTGAGCAAATTGGACACGGGACACACCTTTTCGGCTTCCTCAGCCATCTGTTTGAAGGTGGCTTCGTCCACGCCTTCGACGCGGCCTTGCGTTTCGAGGTGCATCTTGTTGATCGAGCCGTTTTCGAGGGAAATCGTGGCCTTGGCTGAGATTTCCTGCGGCACGTGGCCTTTGTCCGAGAGGTAGTTAGAAAACGCCATGCTGAAGCAGGCGGCGTGGGCCGCCGCGATCAGTTCTTCGGGATTGGTGCCTTTAGCGTTTTCAAAACGGGTGGCGAAGGTGAACGGAGTTTGGTGCAAAACGCCGGACGGCGCCTCGATTTGTCCCGCGCCCGATTTCAAGTCGCCCTGCCACACGCCGGTAGCGTTTCGTTGGATTGGTGCCATGATGTGTCTTTGGCCTTTTGGCCGGCGTCGCCAAACGCAACTGAAGTGCCGTCTGAGTTCGATCCAGTGTTTCCCACCGAAAAGAAGAACCCGACGACGCGCAACTTCCGTTTGTTTTGACTGGGAAGCGCGCCGCTCTTTTCGATGAGCGCTCTTGCTCAGCGAAACCAACGCGCTGCGGCGCGACTTCAGTTGCGAGTTCAACCTATCGCCATAGCGTTGCTATCACCATAGCGTTGCTATCGCCATAGCGCTGCGAGCACGGGCGTCGGATTGAACGCGCCGACCGTGCCTTCGAGGATGACCACGCGCCGACCTCGTTGCTCCATCCACACGCCGTTTCGCCCGGAGTTCCACACCGACAGGGCGCCGCGATTTTGCACAGCAACGCCCGCACCAAAGCGAAGACCTGTGCGCCGCGCATACGCATCGCGCCACAAACGCGCGGCAATCTCGCTATCCCACAAACAATCCTGAACCACCAACGCCGTGTTTTTTGGGCCGCGATACACGGCGTAGCGGTCGCCCACCCAACCGTTTGTGGCGCGTGCGACTTCATCTTTGTCGGGCAGATATTCGCCGAGCACGAGGGCGCTTCCCTCTTCGCCATCCACATCGTGATCGAGCAACTTCCAGCGCGCGCCCAAATGTGCTCGCACATCGCGTAGCGCCACGCGAACGGGCGCTTTGCGGGCGAGATATTTGTCGAAGTGCATCACCTGTTGCGTCGATTGCGGCAACTGATCAAAGGCACGCGACACCCCGGCCCACCCGCCCTGACGATACAAGTTGGTGGTGAACCCCATGCCCGAAAGGTAGGGGAAAATCAGCATTTCGCGGAGCAAGCGCGGGCTGCTTTTTAAAACGGCGCTGCTCGCCTGGGGCCGAAGCGCCGAGCCGAGCATGCCCAGAAAACGAAAGGGATTGGCCATCATGTAGCGCGACATGACGAGCGTGGCATCGCCTTCAACCAGAGAAAGCATCGCCAGTTTCGAGTCGGAATCGTGCTTGGGCCACCTTTCCAAACGCCCCAAGTCGAAGTGTTGGTCTTGCAGCGCGTGCGTAAGTTCGTGCGCCATTACCGTTTCCAGTTCGGCGGGCGAAATGTGATCACTTGTGTAAAACGTGCCGCTTTTCGGGTCGTAGTAACCCGCGACCTGTTCGCCCATCATGCTGGTGGTTGAGCGCCTCAAATCGAAACTGGCCGGAGCTAAACCCAGTTGCTTGAGATACAGTTCTGAAGCGACCACTTCATCGGAAGGCACACTTTGTATCTGACGGGCGAACAGCGCTTCGACTTGCGCCCGCGTTTGCACGCCGCTTCGCACCGGACGCCTGATCGATAGCCCGCGCAGGGCGCTGGTCTCCCGCAAAACGCGGTTGACCATGCTCTGCACGGTCGCCGCGCTCACTCTGGGTTTGGGAATCGGCGCAGGCGTTTGCGCCCACGCCTTTGCGGAACACAGACCCAGCAGAAAAACGGGCGTAAGAAGCGGAAAGATTTTCATGAGCGCACACCAAAGCGTTCACCGCAAAGCGCGATGAAGAGGATGTTGCAGTTTAAGCGTCGCTCCATCCGATCAGAAGAACCGGAACCGCCCGAACCCTGTTGCTATCCCATCGCCGTTTAGCTGATGCCACGCGATTTCCTCGCTGTTATGGCGAGAAGTTTCAAAACGGCGCCAAGTGCTTTTGAAAAACACGTTCAAGCTCAACGCAAGAAGCGTTCAACGCAAGAAGCGTTCAACGCAAGAAGCGTTCAACGCGAGAAGCAGCCAGCGAAACTCTCTGAACTGGCGCAGGCAACAACACTTCGCACTTCACTTGGATGTTGCAAAACGCACATCAAGCAGAAGTTCTTTTGTGCATTCGGAGGAGGACGTTCAGCGATCAGTTGAACCCGGCTTCAGTCGCATAAAAGCGAAGCTATGATGGCATTTGGGGCGCGACGTTTTGCGCCGTCTGGAAAAGCGAATTAAATCCATGAATCTGTTCGATCTTTCGGGAAAAACCGCCGCCGTGCTGGGCGGCACAGGCGAATTGGGCGGCGCGATGGCGCTTGCTTTGGCGGAGCACGGCGCACAGGTCGCCATTGTCGGTCGCAACTCCGAGCGCGGAGCGGAAAAAGTGGCTCTCATCGAAGCGGCGGGCGGGCGGGCGCGCTTCTTCCAGGCCGACGCGCTCGACAAAGCCTCGCTCGAACGCGCGCGCGAGGCAATCGAGCGCGAACTGGGTGTGGTTTCAACCTTGGTCAACGCGGCAGGCGGCAACCGGGGTGATGCCACGCTTCCACCTGGCGCCAACTTTAGCGCCTTGCCCCTCGAAGCATGGCAAAGCGTTTTCGACTTGAACTTGGTGGGCGGCGCGCTACTTCCCTGTCAGGTGTGGGGTGACGCCATGATCGAGCGCGGCGAGGGCAGCATCATCAACATCGCTTCGATGAGCGGCATGATTCCGCTGTCGCGCGTCGTCGCGTATTCGGCAGCCAAAGCCGCAGTCCTCAATTTGACGCTGTTTCTGGCGCGCGAATGGGCGACCAAAGGCGTGCGCGTCAACGCCATTTCGCCCGGATTCTTTCCCGCCGAGCAAAACAAAAAGTTGCTTTTCAACGAGGACGGCTCCTATTCTGAGCGCGGCGGACAAATCATCGCCCATACGCCAATGAAGCGTTTTGGCCGCGCTGAAGAGCTTTCCGGCCTCGTTGTTTTTCTGGCATCAACTCAAGCGTCCGGCTTTGTGACGGGGCAAAATCTGGTCGTGGACGGCGGGTTTTCGAGCACCACGATTTGAAGGCGATTTTGAAAATCACTCAATTCCGTGGGGACATGACAGGCCATGCCCCACGGAATTCGCATATTTGTGCATCCATCTCCTGAAGTCTGAGATGCGCCCATAGAATTTTGCCCTTAACTCACTTCATGCTCTCCCCAACCGAATCCTCGCGCGTCCATTCGTTCCTCGGCTCGCTTCCGCTCGATCAGAAACGCGTTTTGCTCGTTGTTCCCGATTCGACGCGCACGGCGCCGATTGGCCTTTTGTTCCGCGCCATCTTCGCGGCGTTGGGTGAACGAACAAGCGCGTTCGATGTGATGATCGCGCTCGGAACGCACCCACCGATGAGCGATGAGCAGATCAACGCGCGCCTTGAAATCTCGGCTTTCGAGCGCGAAACGACTTATGCGAGCGTCCATTGTTTCAATCACGAATGGAACAACCCCGACGCGTTGAGTCTTCTGGGGACGATTCCGGCCAGTGAAATCTCTGAATTGTCGGGCGGATTGTTTTCGATGGATGTGCCCGTCACCTTCAACAAAAGGGCGCTTTCCTACGACCACATTTTGATTACAGGGCCGGTATTTCCGCACGAGGTCGTCGGGTTTTCGGGCGGCAACAAATATCTGTTTCCGGGCATCGGCGGGCCGGAGATTCTCAACTTTTTCCACTGGCTGGGCGCGGTCATTTCCAACGCGAAAATCATCGGGCATGGCCCGACTCCTGTTCGGCGCGTCGTGGATCGCGCCGCGCAAATGGTGCCGGTTGCGACATCGGCGGTTTGTCTGGTTGTTTCGCCCACCGGCGAACTCGTCGGTTTAAGTTGCGGCTCGCCTGAATCAGCGTGGCAAGAGGCGGCGGCGTTATCAAGTGAGGTTCATATCGTGCGCAAACCGGGCGCATTCCACACGGTGCTGAGCCGTTGCCCACCGATGTATGACGACTTGTGGGTCGGCGGCAAAGCGATGTATAAATTGGAACCCGTCGTCGCCGATGGCGGCGAACTCATCATCTACGCGCCGCATATCACCGAGATCAGTTCGGTTCACGGCGCCTTGATCGAGCGCATCGGCTACCATTGCCGCGACTACTTCCTGGGCGACTGGGACAAGTTCAAAGACTTGCCGTGGGGCGTTCTGGCTCATTCGACGCACGTTCGCGGACAAGGCGTGATGGAAGCGGGCGTCGAACAGTGCCGCATTCAAGTGACGTTAGCGACAGGCATTTCGCGCGAAGTGTGCGAGAAAATCAACCTCGGCTACCGTGATCCGGCTTCGATTCGAGTCGAGGAGTTCGAGAACCGTGAAGCGCAGGGCGTGCTCTACGTCGCCAAAGCGGGCGAGATGCTTTATCGTTTGGAAGACGAGCCGGAATGGGCGCGCGGTTGAGACACGTGGAAGAGGGGATGAATGGGCGCAGAGATCACGCGAAGGACACAGAGGAGAAAAGGAACTTTATGTTTTGCGCCAACAAAAAATTCTGTGTCTTCTGCGCTCTTTGCGTCCCAGCTTGCACGCCCGTTAGCCCCAATTTCTAAGAAGCTATTTGAAGATGGACGGTCGCTGATTGGAAGAGGGCGGTAGCCCCGCTGTGATTTGGTGAGAGCGGGGCTACCGCCCTCTTCCAATCGGGTCTTCTCACGCAAAATTGGCTTTTCAAATAGCCTCTAAGCGCTTCAACCCGACATCGGCAAAATGCCCGACGTGGCAACCGCATGCTTTTCAAATAGCCTCTAAGCGCTTCAACGCCCGCCGCGTCGCTTCGAGCCGAAGCGCCCGCCTTTTCCGCGTCCAATGGCCGGGTGCGGTTTGCCTTCGCCGCCCTGATTTGCGCCGCTTTTGCGCCGGAATTGTCCAAGCGGCGCTTCGTCTGGGCGCGTGTTGGAGCCGCTGAGTGCGCGTTGCAGTTCGTTTAACGAGGCGGCGCGCACAGCGCCGCGCGCCCCGCGCGTCACGAGAAAGCGCGTTGGCCGCTCAAGCGAGGGCAACTCGTGCAGCGACAAGCCCCGCGCGAGGGATTCGGGCAAGTGCAAGCGCGCAATCGAAATCGGCGCCTCGCCGTCGTGCTCTTCGAGTTCATACGTCACTTCGACCGACTGACCAGCGACTTTGACGCGCGAGGGAAGCGTCCACAACCCCGCGCGCACTTCGTCGGGCACCAAATCGCCCACGCGGATCGTTAGCTCGGCGTCCCGAAACTCCCGCAATGAGTTCACTTGTTGCTCGTTCAATTGCGCCTCATAAAGCGCAGCGAGTTCGTTGAAACCAAGCCGCGCCGTTTGCCCGCCCGAACGACGATGGAGTTCGCGCACTTCTTCGGTATTCGCGTGATTGACTTTATTCGCGCGATGCGGAGCCTGCCCGCGCGCGAGGGCTTCAGCCAAAGCGCGGCGCGCTTGCGGGGCGAGTTCACGCGAAAATTCTTTGACTGGCTCGGTGTGGCTTTCGAGAACATAGCCGAAATACTCGACTCGCCGTTGCATCGTGAGCGGGTTCGCCGGACGGTGCGCGTCGAAGACGAACTCGCCGACGCCTGTTTTGGCGTAGCCGCGCACGAGGGAATAGGGCAGGCCCGTGCCTTCGATGGAAGCGCGCGTTTGGCCGTTGCGGTCGGCGAAAAAGCGCAGTGTTCCGCCTATGGCGCCCGCTCCCGCGCACACGCTCGAACGAGAAACGCTCGCTTCCTGACCATCGGCGGTTTGCTCGTCTATCACCAAATCAAAGGGACAAACGCGGGCCAACAAGTCGCGGAAACGGCGCGAAATGTCGGCATTTGCCAGCGGCATTTGCGAGGGAAGCGGCAAACCCAACGCGCGCAAAGCGCACGCCATTGCCAAAGCCGCATCTTCAATTGACTTAACCAAAACGCCGCGCCGCTCGGCCCAATCACCCATCGCCTGCGACTCAAAGCCGTGACGCGGCAAACCGTAGACCTCGCCGATGTATCCGGCGTTTTGAAACGCTTCAGCGTAAAGGTTGTAAGTCGTCAAGTGGTCACTACCGGGCACGATGAGTCCGTCGATGTCGAACTCTTCGCGCGTCATGCGGTGCAGGCTTTCAATCGAACTCATCACGGCTAAAAACGGCACCAAATCGTGGTCGGCTTGCACCAGCAGTTCAGCCCAGGCGCGATCAACGGGCAGCGCTTCGATTGTTTTGCCGTAGCGCGACAAACGCCCGTTTTCCGAGACGATGCCGCGCTCTTGCAAGTTGGCGAGGGCACGCCGATAAGAAGCGCGGTCGAGTGGAACAGGAAGTTCGAGTTCATCGGCGCGCACGCCCAAATCGGCGCAGGTCAGAGCGACTCGTTCGGAATCGCCTGCAAGTTGAAATTCCGGCGCTGTCGGGCGAAGTCCCGCGAAATCAATCGAGCGATCCGACAAGATAAAGACGCGCCCGCCCTGGACTCGCCCGTGAACGCGTCCGGCCATTTGCAAAATCTCGTTCGAGCCGAGATGAGCGCGCGTTAGCACGTTGCGCCCGTTGGTGATGACGTTGGAAAAGCGCGTGTCGTCGATGACTACGGTGTCGAGTCCGCGCACGTTGAGCGCGCTTTGTCCGGCGGCGGTCATGGCGAGCACGAACGGTTTGGGTGCGCCTTCATCTTCGAGAAATGGCCGGATCGTGCGCACCGGTTCGCCGCCGTGATAATACGCCACGTTGAGTTCGGGGAAGTTCGCCGCAACTTCATTCGCCGCGCCCTCAACGCCCGCGCGCGTCGGCAAAAACACGCCGACGCCGCGCCGCTCCCGTTCGACGCGCCCCAAAAATCGTTCGCCCAAAAAGTCGAGCGGATGGGTCTTTTCAACGCGCACTTCCGCGGCTTTTTCCGGGTCGAAGGAAAACACTTGCAACACGTCGGCTGAACCTAAATAGCGCGCGTAGAATTTGGGGTCAACAGTTGCCGACAGCCAGATAAAGCGGCATCCGGCGCGCTTGCCCAGCGCCAGACACAATTCGAGTTCCGCCGAGGTCTGGTGGATTTCGTCCACAACGAGCGTATCGCGGGGCAGGATATCGCCATCTTGAAACCAGCGCCGCGCGATGCCGGTCGTGACGATGATCACGTTTTGAAAGGGCAGTTCGGGCGTCGCTTCGCGCTCGCGGTTGACAACTCCCACGCGAAGTGACGCCCGCAAAATCTCTTCGGCGATGGAGCGAACGGCGAGCGTTTTTCCGGTTCCGGTGCCCGCGATGATGCCAAACCCTTGGCCGGAGCGCGCCAGTTCGCGCACCCGCTCGCCGTGCGTGCGCGAAAGATAAGTTTCGATGTCGAGGGTAAAGGCGATTTCGATGGTTTCGCAGGCCGCGCGCGTGGGCGCAATGACGATGATGCGGCCTGTTGGCGGGTCGCTCGCTTGGAAAAGTTGCGGATCGGGCGGCAACGCGATGTCGTGAACGGGGGGAAACATGATGCTTTTAGTTTCGCCGGAAGTCATCCACATCAGTCCAACGGCTTCAAACGGGACAAGATTTCCTCACGTCGCGCTTCGAGGAACGGAGGCAAAACGACTTTCTCGCCCAACGTCGCGGGGTCTTCATCGACGGAAAAGCCGGGGCCATCGGTGGCGATCTCGAACAAGATGCCGTTTGGTTCGCGGAAGTAAAGGCTTTGAAAGTAGTAGCGATCCACTTCGCCGCTGTTGGCAATGCCAAGCGAGCCGAGCCGCTCGAACCAATCTTCATATTGCGCATCAGGCGTGCGAAACGCGACGTGATGCACGCCGCCCGCGCCCAAACGCGCGGCGGGCAAATCGGGCACAACCGCCACATGAAGTTCGGCTGAGGCGCCGCCTATTCCCATCGAAAACACGTGAACCGTTCCACGCGCGTCGTTTGGATCGGGATAATGGCGGACTTGCTGCATGTTGAGGGCACGCGTCAAAACGGTTTCGGTCGGCTTTAATACCGGCACGCTGATGGTGATCGGCCCTAAGCCGCGCACCTGATGCTCGATTGGAACCGGCGACTTCGCCCAGGGCTGAGGTTGGTCGCCGCTCCCGCCGTCATCAATCAAAGACAAGCGTTGCCCTTCGCCGTCCTCGAAATCAAGCGTCAAACGCCCGTCGCGTTCGATGACTTCGCCTGTGGCGACGCCGTTGTGCTCCAGATGCTCCTTCCACCAATCGAACGCCCCGGCGCCCGCAACGCGCAAAGCGGTTCGGGTGATGCTCCGCGTGCCGCGCGTTTCGCGGGGCATGGCCCAGTCGAAGAACGTCATGTCGGTTCCCGGCGTGCCAATGGCATCGGCGTAAAACAGGTGATAGGCGCTCACATCGTCTTGGTTGACGCTTCGTTTGACGAGCCGCATTCCCAGCACCTGAGTGTAAAAACGGAAGTTTTCGCGCACGTTGGCAGTGACAGCGGTTAAATGATGAATTCCAGAAAGTTGCATCCAGCGCGTGAGGCCAAGAACGATGCCAGTGGAAGTCGGGTTTGGGCTCAAGAGCCAGCAACGACTTAGAATTCGAGGGCCAGTCTTCGTCTTCGAGGAGGTGCCTTGAACGCCCACCAGTCCTGTCCGTATAAACGTGGCTTGCCGCGTCTTTGTCCCGTGTATGGATCAGGGCGCAACTCAAA
>JAABUM010000321.1_pt1 | contig 90802 bp, 63 predicted proteins | sample 5559161 | NCBI WGS metagenome assembly JAABUM01 (sample SAMN10711868, study PRJNA513369) | rock metagenome | isolation source: Antarctica rocks | place: Antarctica: Victoria Land, Siegfried Peak nord
CTGCAGCGCCTGGGTCAACTCTGCTACCGTGGTCATAGGGACGCTCCTTTGCTCATAAGGTCTTCTACACCCTTATGATGCCAAAGAAGCGCCCCTGCTCAGTTCTTAGCTTGATGCGAGTGCCCCACCAAGTATTGTGCCCCCTCCAGCGGCGCCGCATCCCGCGCCACCGCCGCGATGACGCGCAGGGGCGGTCCCGCGCCCATTGGCGAGAGGACCAGCGGTGCGGTAACGATATCGCCCACCCCCAGGATCACCGCGGCGGCGACCAGCGCCAGCGCGTCGACAGGCGCGGCCCCGCCGGCCCGCGCGTGCGCCGCGTGCGCGCCCAGGGCCACCACCACGACCCGGCGTCCTACCTGACTGGCGATGTCGCCCGCAAGCAGGCCGCGCGCGCGGCGCACCGAGAGGTCGCCGCCGAGCGCGCCGAGCCCGGCCGCGACCGCGGCCAGCGGGGCGGGGAGCAGCGCCGCCATCAGGTAGTACGGCACGCTGGCGAGCCCCAGCGTCGCCCGCCCGCGCCCCCCGAGCGGGAAACGATGGGCCGCGACAACGGCCAGGGCCAGGCCCGCGGCCAGGGCCACGGCCGGCCCGCCGGGGCCAGCCGGCGCGCGCCACCAGAGGGCCGCGAGCGCCAGCAGCGCGCACCCGGCCGTCGCGGCCCCCACGAGCGGCTGCGGCCAGAGGCGCGCGGCGCGGAGGCGGCGCGGTCTCCGGCGCCACGCGCGGACGGCCCGCAGACGCATCGTGGGGGCCGGATCGTCGCGCCGCCTCCGCGCCATTGGTCCCGCCGTGCGCCGCGCCTGCGAGGACCGGGTCGCGGAGTCCACGGGACCTACGTTAGAAGGAGACGCGCACATGCAGGTCCTGCCCGTCGCGCCCGACGGCGGACCCGGCCTCCACCACGCCGCCCGGACCGGCCACCAGCACGCGCGCGACGACGCCGACCCCCGGTGTGCCCGTGGTGACCACCGTATCCGCGTCGTACACGCCCAGCGCGTCGGCGCGGGCGACCCGTAGCGTCTCGCGCGCGCCGAGCGCGTCCCCCGTGGTGGCCCACCCGACGACGCCGACCCCTACCGGGATGTGCAGGGCGTACGCGACCTCCTGCACGTTGGCCGCGTCGACGGCGATGGCGGCGGAGAGGTCCACGACCGTCCCGTCGGAGAGCAGCACGGCCGGGTCGGCGCGGCAGCCCACGCTGTCGGCGTGCGCGGTTGGCGGCCGCGGGACACCGGCGCCGGCCAGGAGGCCGACCGCCCGCAGCCCACCACGAGCGACGGATGCGCGGGGGCGACGCGGGGGGCGGGGCATGGCCTCTCTCCTCTCGGTCTGGGCGGCGGGCTGTGTCGGCGGCGGGTCACCGGGCGTCACGCGACGAGATGTACGCGTAGGGTCTGCCGGTCCATCCCGCGCGCTGTGCCCGTCGCCAGCGTCGCGCCGGTCGCCGCGACCAGGGTGGTGGTCGCGCTCACTGCCACGCCCCGCGTCCCCGTCGTGACCACCGTGGCGCTGTCGTAGGTGGCCGGCGCGTCGTCGGCCACCACCGCGATCGTCTCCGTGGGGCCGAGCGCCCCCCCGCTCGGCGCGACGCTCACCGCACGCAGGCCCGCGGGGACGTGCAGCGTGTAGGCCACGCCCCGCACGTCGGCCGCGCCGTCGGCGATGACGGCGGAGAGGTCCACCGTCACCCCATTGGAGAGCGCGACGACCGGGTCGGAGCGGCAACCGCCAATGTCGGCGTGCGCGTCGCGCACGAGGGGCGCGTTGATCAGGAGGCCGGCGGCCAAGAGCGCGGCGGCGTGGCGCGGGCCGGCGAGACGAGGCATGGGCCACTCCTATACACGGTGCCGCTGCCGCCTCCGGCGTGCCGGCAGCGGCCGCGCCCTGATCACTTATGCACCGATCATAGCATATATATAGCGTCGGTGCAACAATAGACGTCGATCCGCCATAGCCAAATGGGGGGATGGCGCACGGGGAGCGGTCGCTCAATACTATGCCCATGGGCACACGGCGGGTCCCGTCCCCCCCCGCCCAGGGCCTCGCCCCCACCAGCATCCCGCCGGGATCGCTGCAACGGGGTCGGCACACAGGAGAAAGGGAACAAGATGTCGTCGCGCTCTCCGATCGCCCCCCGCCGCGCCCTCCTCGGCGCGGCCGTGCTCGCCGCCAGCCTCCTCGCCGGGGCCGTCGCCCCGCCGGTCGCCCACGCCGACATCGGCGGCAGCCGCAAGAATACCGTCGGTGGCGCGGCAGCCCCCGGCGCGGCCCCCGCGCTCCGGCATCCGGCCTCACGCCCCACCGCGTTCGTGCCGGGGAACCGAGCCGCCGGGCGGTAGTCCGCACATGACCGCCCGCGCGCCTTACGACGGAACCCGGCGCACTCCGGCCGCCATTGGCGGCATCGCCGCTGGCCTGGCGGCACGCTAGCCGACGCACCGTGCCGTCCATCCCTCGGGCCAGTGCGCCCCCAGGGCTAGGCCGGGGACGCGACAGGGTCCCGCGCGTCGTGCGGTCGAGGCCACGGTCAGGGGCACGGGGGGTTGTCCGCGTAGGCGGCGCGGAAGCGTTCCTTGGCGCGGTATAGCGTCATCTTCACGTTGCCCGTCGACAAGCCCAGGGCGCGGGCGATCTCGTCGATGGAGAGGCCATCGCGCGCGCGTAGTAGCAGGCAGGCGCGCTGCATCGGGGTGAGCCAGGCCAGCGCCTGGCGCACGGCCTCCCGCGTCGCCAGACACGTCGTCAGGTCACCCACGGGCGCGGGCAGACGCTCCTCGTCACCGGGACCGAACGGCAACCAGGTCAGACGGCGACGGTGGCGCAGCGCGTCGCGCGCCGTGTTCGTGGCGATGCGGTATAGCCAGGCCACCACGGCCCCCTCACGCGCCCCAGGCAGCGCCTTGTACGCCTTGAGGAACGTGTCCTGCGTCAGGTCCTCGGCCTGCGCCGGGTCGCCGACCAGGCCAAGAATGTGGCCGTAGATCGGCCCGTGATACCGGGTGAAGAGGTGGTCGAAGGACAGCCCTGGGGTCGCCCCCTGCGTCCGGCTATTGACGATGGCCACGGTCGCCACGACGCCCTGCATGTGCACTCTCCTTCTCTGTCCCCCTATAACGCCGATGACGCGCACGCCGTGTGCAGGGCCGAAGCGACAGCGCCACGCCGCTGCCGCGACTGACGAGGGGCAGGGCGTCTGCGTGAGGTAGGATAGGCCTCCTGATGGGCTAGGGGCCATAACCCGCATGAGCTATCTCCCCTGGAGTGGACGCGGCCACGACTGTCCGCTGGCCTCGTCAAGGCGTCAGTGCAGGCCGTCGCGGTGGCACCCTGTCATGCTGACCGTCAGGCAACCCGGTGCCACAGGGCGCCACCGCTCCCCGCGACGGGGGCGAGGCGGAGGGCGAGGCGGGTGTGGGTGGGCCAGTGGATGAGGGCGATATCCCAGAGGGCCGGGCCCGCGATCAGCTGCACGCGCCAGTCTGGGTCGGTGCGCAAGCCGCGCAGGTGGGCGATGAGGGCGTGGCCGTCGATGTGGCCGTCGCCGTCGCCGTCGACCCACGCGTGCACGTCGGCGGGGGTGGGGTGGAGGGAAACGGTCATGGATATCCTGCCTTTCATGGATGATGGATGAGGGCCATGGACCAACGCCGCGCCGGCCCTTCCCTACGATAGGCGAGGGAGACAGCGTGTCCTATAGGACGTCTATCCCCGGCCGGGCGGTACGATCCGGTGCGGACAACCGGCATCGACAAGGGCGGCGCTGTGCCATGTCGTCGTTGTGTGTACAGAGCGCACGACAAGGCTGCTGTAGGATTCCAGGTGAGGTACGCCGTTGTCCACTACAGGTGCGCGGATTGGCCCTGTAACCCTGCGCCAATCCTCCACTTCTGTGCCTCACCTCGCCCTCTCACGCCTGCTATCCCCTGTGACAAGACGGCCCACCCCCCTGTGCGGGCTACGTACCTCATCCGAGGTTCGGATGAGGTACGTAGCCCGCACAGCCGTGAGTGGCTGCGCTGTCCGGTTCCCCGGTCGCGCGCAACCAGCGCGCCAGTTCATCGGCCGGCAGCGCCCGGCTGACGTAGAAGCCCTGGATCACATCACAGCCCAACGCGGCCAGGGCCTGCCACGTCTCGCCGCTCTCTACCCCCTCGGCCACGCAGCGCAACCCCAGGCTGTGGCCCAGCTCGATGGTCGAGGCCACGATGGTCGCGTCGTCGTCATCCCGTGTCATGTCCGTCACGAAGGAGCGGTCGATCTTGATCTCATCGATGGGCAACCGCGTGAGGTAGGCCAGTGAGGAGTAACCCGTGCCAAAGTCATCGATGGCGACGCGCACCCCCAACGCGTCTAGACGCGTCAAGATGTCCACCGCGCCCGTGGGGTCGACCATCACGGCGCTCTCGGTCAGCTCGACACGCAGTCGTGCGGCCGGTAGCGCGTGTGCGCGCAGCAGCCCGGCGATCGTGGCGAGCAGCTCCGGGTCGTGCAGCGCCCGCGGGGAGATGTTCACGGCCACGCTCAGCGCGAGGCCCGCGTCCTGCCAGGCACGGACCTGGCGCAGCGCCTCCGCCAGGACCCAGCGCGTCAACGGCGCGATGAGGCCAGTCCCCTCGGCGAGAGGGATGAACTGGTCGGGAGGAAGCAGGCCCAGGTCGGGGTGCGGCCAGCGCACCAGCGCCTCGACCAGGCGGACACGGCCCGTTGTCACGTCCATCATCGGCTGATAATGCACGCGCAGGTAGTCGTCCGCGATGGCCTGCCGTAGCGCGCTGACGAGGGTAAGCCGGCGCGGCGTGTGATGATCCATCTCCGGGGTGTAGACCGCGCGGCCCCCACCCGCCCGCTTGGCCACGTACATAGCGATGTCGGCGTGGCGCAGGAGCCCGCCCGCGTCGGCCCCGTGGGCAGGATGGAAGGCGATACCGAGGCTGCCGCCGACGGTCAGGCGCTGCCCCTCGATGGTCACGGACTCCGCGAGGGCGGCGAGCAGCTTGTCGGCCGTCTGGGTGGCCTGCGCGGCATCGGCGCCGGGCACGAGGACCGCGAACTCGTCGCCGCCCAGGCGGGCCACCGTGTCCGAGGCGCGCAGGGCGTCCCGCAGGCGCGTCGCGACGCGCTGCAAGAGGACGTCCCCGACCGCATGCCCCAGCGTGTCGTTGACGTCCTTGAAGCGATCCAGGTCGATCAAGAATAAGGCCAGGGGCGTGTGCTCACGCGCGGCGCTGTGGATCGCGTGCGCGAGGCGGTCGTGCAGCAAGGTGCGGTTGGGCAGGTCGGTGAGGGCGTCGTGCAGCGCCTGGTGCTGCAGCCGCTCATCCGCGCGCGTGCGCTCGGTCACGTCGCGGCTCGTCGTGATGATGCCGCCTACGGCGGGATCGTGCAGCCGATTGATGGTCGTGACATCAATGGTACGCCAGGAGCCATCGGCATGCCGGACACGGAACTCGACCCGGCCCACGCTGCCGTCCTGCGCCGCGCGCTCCCGCATCCCCGCCGCCACGCGGGCCTGGTCGTCGGGATGCACCAGGGCGAGGGCCGCCGTCCCCTCCAGGAGGCTGGGCACGTAGCCGAGCAGGCGCTCGTAGGAGGGGCTGGCGTAGCGGATGACCCCCGCCGCATCGGTGATGGCCACGAGATCCGTCGCGTGTGCGGAGAGCGCGCGGTCGCGTTCCTCGCGAGCGTGCAGGGCCTCCTCCGCCCGCACACGGTCGGTGATGTCGCGCCCGTTGACGATAAGCCCACGCACGGCCGGGTTGTCCAGTTGGTTGTTGGTCACGGCCTCCACGATGCGCACCGAGCCGTCGGCATGGCGTAGGCGGCGCTCCACCAGGACGCCGATACCGGGCGTGCGCTGCACGGCGGCGAGGTACGCCTGCTGGCGCGGCTGCTCCTCACGGACGGCAAAGTCCGCGATGTTCTGGCCGCACATGGCTGCGGGCGCGTAGCCCAGCACGCGCTGATGCGACGGGCTGGCATAGCGGATCGTCCCGTCGGCCGCGACCACCATCACGAGATCCATGGCATGGGCCGAGAGCACCTGAAAGAGCTCTTCCCCCAGGCGCAACTCCTCCTCCTGCAGGGGGGAGGCAGCGGATGCGCCACGGGCACGATGAGCGTAGGCCGCGACGGCGGCGGGCGCGAAACGGAGCCGCCCGCCGGGCGTGCGGTGCGCGATGACGATCTCACCTCGGTGGGCAGCACGCAAGACCGTGTGCCGGGAGAGGCCGAGGCGCTGGGCCGCCTGGGTGGTGGTCAGGTACGGTGGCATGAGTGATGGAACCCCTTCTTGCGTTGTCACCTGTGTCGCTGCCACTGTCGCACGGCCCGTGCCCGTGGCGCCGTCACCCCTCCTGCACGGGGACCAGAGCGTGTGGCCGAGGCTGGTCTCGGACAGGCGCATAGCGGGCTTTCCCTACGCGCCCGTGTGGGAAGACCACGGAACGCGACGGGCGAGGTCGTGCGCAGACCGCCGGGCCGCATCAGCCAACGACCCGACGGCCTGGCCCGCTGCCCGTGCGTGCTCGTGCCTCCTAGTAAAACGTGTCGATGGTGAACAGAAGGTGACGCGGCTGTAAGGCGTCAAAGTCCCTGCGCCGAACGTCAGAGTGCCTGCGCCAGAAACATCAAAGTGCCTGCGCCAATCCGCATCACAGGCCCTCTCGCCGGGGCAAAATATCCTCTTTCACACTCACATGACCGTCCCTGGGGACGCCGTAGACCCCGATCCACACGCACCCATTCCGTGTGGATCGGCGCACGCACTTTGACGCTCTGGACGGATCGGCGCAGACACTCTGACGTTTTCGGCGCAGACACTCTGACGTTTCGGGTCGCTCTAAGCGTAAGTTCGGCGCACGCACTTTGACGCCTTACAGCCCTGAGGACGCCTACGGCTGCCACAACACGCCAGGGACACCCACGGCTCCCACCTACGCCTACGCCTACGACGCGCATTAAGAGCCAAGTAGAGCCCCTCCAGAGTGGCCAGCACAAGCGAGCGTGCCGACGGTGCCATGGGCACACCTCGCTGGCCTGATCGTCGCGATCTCTGCCGTCGACGCATTGAGACCCAGGGAGCGCTCCAGGCCCACAGCCACCACCACGACGCGCGACGAGCCCATCGCCACTAGGAGCGCTATTAAAGCCATGGAGGTGAGTAGGGGCATCCCGATGCCCCTACTGGGCTGTGTAGAAGGTGGCGCGTCTGCTGCAATTACGATACGCTATGTCTATCATCGTCGCACTATACAAGCGAAGGGAATAATTCCATGCCCATCGTCGATCTGGGATCGGTGCTCATTACATGCAGCCACTGCCACCACATGACCTCACAACAGGTTGTGGCTGGTTATGAAAACCTCGTGGAGGACGTCTTTAACCATGAGGGCCGACGAGTAACCTTCGAGCGGCGGCCTACGTACAGGTTGTCACAATGCCCTGCTTGTGATCGCTTCAACCTGTCGGTTACGTCGGACGACGATTCCGATGACCTGGCTATTTTGTGGCCGACTCCGGACAAGTCCCTGTCCGGCTTGCCAATGGAAATTGACACGGCCTACAACGCTGCATTGAACGTGAAAAACATTGATAGTAATGCGTTTGGTGGCCTGACGCGACGGCTTCTTGAGATGGTGTGCATCGAACGTGGTGCGGTGGGACACACACTACTGGCAATAGGTTAAGCTGTGCGACGGTTGGCAGCCCTGCCGCTGTTGTCACCGTTTTTCGTAGCGATACAAGTGCTCCCGCCCCCGACTGCACCTCTCTTAGGAAGGATTTCTCATGGGCAGATCCATCCGTCCCCAATCATACCCTTGTCTGCACGGCCGACAACCTCTACGAGACCGCAAAGGTGTACACGGCGCTTGGATCTGATGATTATAGTAAACTCCTATGCCAGACGTTCGCGCAGGCTGGGAATGGGATGACCGTCACCTACCCCTAATTCTGTTTATCTCCCGCGTTGTATGCCTTGCTGATGCTGCGCGGCGTGCAGTGACCCAACGGACGTCTACCACCAACATGCACACCACGACGTGTTGCTACACTGCCGTAGGAGGAGCCCCCATGTCATCACGTCTCGATGTGCCCACGTTCGTCGCGCGCTGGCAGCGCAGCACGCTTACCGAGCGTAGCGCCGCCCAGCAGCACTTCCTCGACCTCTGCACCGTGCTTGGCGAGCCGACGCCGGCCGCCACTGACCCCGACGGCAGCTTCTACACCTTCGAGAAGGGCGCGCGCAAGACGAGTGGCGCGGGCGGTTGGGCCGACGTCTGGAAGCGGCGCTACTTCGCATGGGAATACAAGGGGAAGCACAAGGACCTCAAGGCCGCCTATCGGCAGATACAACAGTACCGCGAAGACCTTGAAAGCCCGCCGCTTCTCGTCGTCTGCGACCTCAACCGTTTCGAGGTCCACACCAACTACACCAACACCGTGAAGACGGTCTACGCCTTCGATCTGGACGATCTCCTCAGCAACGAGCCAACGCCGACCTGCGCGTGGCCGCCGCTGGAGGTCCTGCGTGCCGTCTTCACAAACCCGGAGCTGCTGCGCCCCAATCGAACGACGAACAGTGTCACCGAGGCCGCCGCACGCGAGTTCGCCACCCTGGCTGATAGCCTGCGCCTACGCGACGAGGACCCCGAAGCGACCGCCCACTTTCTGATGCGCCTCCTGTTCTGCCTGTTCGCCGAGGACATCGGCCTGCTCCCCGAGCGCCTATTCACCACGCTCATCGAGCGCACGCGCACCCGTCCGCCCGACTTCACCACCCGCCTGGGCTTGCTGTTCGCCGCCATGGCTACGGGTGGCTCCTTCGGCTCCGAGGACATTGCCTACTTCAATGGCGGCCTTTTCGCCGACGCGGCCGTGCCGGCGCTCACGAGCGCGGACCTGGCGACCCTAGCGCGAGCGGCGGCCCTGGACTGGGCCAGCATCGAGCCAGCCATCTTCGGCACCCTCTTCGAGCGCAGCCTCGACCCAGCCAAGCGCTCGCAACTCGGCGCGCACTACACCAGCCGCGACGACATCTTGCTCATCGTGGAGCCGGTCCTGATGGCCCCGCTACGCCGTCGCTGGGTCGCCGTGCAGGAGGAGGCCCGCGCCCTCATCGCCCGCCGCGACGCGGCCAGTGGCGGGGCGCGCACGCGGCACCAGCAGGCCCTCGAACGCCTGCTGCTCGCCTTCGCCGACGAGATCGCCGCCGTCCGCGTGCTGGACCCCGCCTGTGGGAGCGGAAACTTCTTGTACGTGGCCCTCAAGCGCCTGCTCGACCTCTGGAACGAGGTCAGCGCGTTCGCAGCCACCAACGGCGTCGCCGGCCTGCTCCCCTACACCGTCGGCCCGCAGCAGCTCTACGGTATCGAGGTCAACATCTACGCCCACGAGTTGGCCTCGGTCGTGGTCTGGATCGGCTATATCCAGTGGCTCCACGACAACGGCTTCGGCATTCCCGACAGCCCCATCCTCAAGCCGTTGTACAACATCCGGCACATGGACGCCATGCTCGCCTACGACGAGGCCGGCTGCCCGATGGAGTCGGCATGGCCGGAGGCCGATGTGATCGTCGGCAACCCACCCTTCCTGGGCGACAAGAAGATGCGGACCGAACTTGGGCACGCGTATGTCGAAGACCTGCGTAAGCTCTACGACGGGCGGGTTCCGGGTGGTGCGGACCTCGTCGCTTATTGGTTTGAGCGAGCGCGGGAGCTGATCGCCGCCGGGCGCTTAAAGCGGGCGGGGCTGCTGGCGACAAACTCTCTCGCCGGCGGTATCAACCGGAGGGTGCTTGATCGCATCAAGCAGACGGGCGACATTTTCTTGGCCTGGGACGATCGGCCGTGGATTCTCAATGGCGCCGCCGTGCGCGTGGCGATGGTGGGCTTCGACAACGGGAGCGAGCCCGCGCGGCAGTACAACGGTGTCACGGCAACCAGCATCAGCGCCGATCTCAAAGGCAGCCTCGATCTGACACAGGCGCGCTGGCTGGCCGAGAATAAGGCCATCGCCTACCTCGGCGACACCAAGAAAGGTTCCTTCGATGTGCCCGCGACGACCGCCGCGCGGTTCTGTGGTGCGCCGATCAATCCCAATGGCCGGCCCAACGACGACGTGGTACGCCCCTGGGTGAACGGCCTCGACATCACCCGGCGACCGCGCGACATGTGGATCGTCGACTTCGGCGTTGCCATGCCTGCGCACGAGGCGGCCCTGTACGAAGCGCCCTACGAGTACGTGCGTCAGCATGTGAAGCCTGAGCGCGACGCCGTGCGTAACACATTGGAGCGGAACCGCTGGTGGCTCCATGCCCGCCCCGCGCCCGATATGCGCCGCGCCATCGAACCCCTCAAACGCTTCATTGCGACGCCGACCGTCGCCAAGCATCGCGTGTTTGTGTGGTTGTCCCATCCGACACTGGCTGATCACCAGCTCGTCGTGTTTGCGCGCACTGATGACTACTTCCTTGGCGTGCTGCACGCACGGCCTCACGAATTATGGGCGCTGCGCAAGGGGACGTCGTTGGAGGATCGACCGCGGTACACGCCGACCAGTACCTTCGAGACATTCCCTTTGCCGTGGGCACCAGGCATGGAACCAGCCAACGACCCGCGCGTGGATGCCATTGCGGACGCGGCGCGCGACCTCGTGGCGTTGCGCGATCGCTGGCTCAATCCACTCGGTGCAGCGGAGGCGATAGTGCGGGAACGGACGCTTACCAAGCTCTACAACGATCGTCCCACCTGGCTCGCCAACGCGCATGACCGGCTCGACGACGCCGTACTCGACGCCTACGGCTGGCCGCACGACCTCGGCGACGAGGACATTCTGGCCAAGCTCCTCGCCCTCAATCTTGAGCGCGCTGGCGTCCTCGATCCAAGCATGGTACCCGATCTCGTGGTCTCGTGAGCATCTCTAGCCTATGCTTCCTAGCAGCGCTCGCAACAATCCCACGCCTTTTCCCTGCTGCGTCAAGCACCATCATGTCTGGCAAGTACAGTAAACGATGAGATGCCGGAACAACGCGCCACCCGTCGTCATTCCTCTAAGATGGCTAAGGTGTCCACCAAGCCGTAGAGCAGGTCGCGTGCCTCATCGAAGGGGACGAAGAGAACGCGGGTTGTTCCCTTCAATTCGTCGTATCCCCGTTTCGCGCGCTCCATAATCTCAGGATGATGGAAGGCAGCGCGCGAAACGGGAACGTGCCGTGCCTCCGCCTTACGCAGCAGGAAGTCCGTGACGTGAGTACGGTCAAGGGACGCTCCCTGGCGCAGGACTACCGCGATATCGAGCAGGTCCTGGGGGCGTGCGCGATCACGGATCGGCTGCTGCAGGAGTGCGCGCAACTTCTCCGCGACGATATCTTCGATCGTGCTGACCCGCAGGCGGTGCGTGCCGTTTATGTCGCGCGGTTCGTCGGCGCAAATCGGCTCGTTGATGCTAATCTCTATGTCGATGAGCTGCGGCCCGTACGTACGATCAGTGTCCATACGCCGGCGCAGCGGTCCTTGATCGGGTAGGGCGTAAGCCACGCGCACTAGATACGTCACGAACGTCTTGTCCTGGCCGGGTGGCCGTTGTTCAATCTTCGCGACGCGACAGAGCACGCCGAACTGGGGGCCGACGTTGTTGAGGGCGCCCGTGAAGAGGGTGCGCAAGCTCTCGGCTTCGTTTCTGAGATCGGCGACGACCTGCGCTGTCGAGAAATCGAGGTCGAGCGTGCTCCGGTTTGGCTGCCACATAAAGTCAAGCGCATTACCGCCCTTGAAGACGAGGAAATCGCTCAGGGCACGCGAGTTGGCGATAGCGCGCAGCATGACATACTGCGCGAAGCGCCGCCGCGCCTCTGTCATTGCTATATTGTGCTCACGTGCCCACGCCGGCAGACTGTCGAAGGAGAGCGGATAGAGGGCGCTCACGCGACGTTTCCGGAGAGCGCGGCTATCGGGGCATTGATGGACAAGCTCCATCGCTCGCTATACGTCGGCGCATACGGTTCGCTTCCGAGCAACTTACTCGACCCACCCCGTTTCGCCAGCGTTCGCCACGCTTCGACGGCGGGATGCGCTAGATCGAGTTCGTCGAGGATGAAGCCAACGCGCTGGCGCAATACACCCACATCAAATCTATCGACGATCTCAACGAGGGCGGCGAGGTCGAGCGTATCGCGCGCTCGTGTCCAAGCCTGCAACACATGTTCAAAGCCACCGCACAGCGAAGGATCTTGCAGGCCATCCACCAGCGTGCGTTCCGGTGTCGTCACGCGCACGGGATAGCCTTGAGGCTGATACTCGCGCAGGCCGAAGTACCGGTCCGGTGTCACGCGTATCCAGCGCACAGGCCAGCTTAAAATCTTGCTCGGCCGCCGACCGTGCACGGGCGATAGCCCCTCCCAATCGAGTGCCGTCGTGCCTGGTGGGAGGAGGTCACCTGCGTAACTCGCGGGCACTGTCGCGATCAACGCTTGCGGCAGATCATCGGTCAAACCGTGGAAGACGAGAGCAGATACGTGGCTGACGGCCGCGTAGGGGTTTGCCTCCATCAAAATCTCATCCTCTTGCACGACCCCGGTCCGTGCATAGGGCACCGTGACCTGATAGATGCGGCCGAGCCCAGGCACTGCCACAATTTCGCTGCGCGCCTCCATTTGACGCAGTAAGGGATACAGTTCGTCAATTTGCCGAGGCAAGTCGGCCCAACGGCGTGCGTCAGGCGAAATTCTGAATGTCGCCCGCCGTAAGAGAAGGAAAGCGCGCCAATCGGAGAGGATGCGACGGTTTTCTGCCGCAAGTTGCTCCAGAATGGCCGAAGCAGCAGTTTTTTTAACCATTATATGCTTTCTGTCGTTATAGACGCGTCCTTAGGACGCGTCTATAACGACAGTATATAAACTTTATTGTAAGATGTCAATAGCATGTTTGGGGCAAGGGCGTAGATTGTCTTGGAATCTCAGACCGCGCGCTCACCTAAGCGGGCGAGCGGTCTGGGGTTCTAGAAGATGGGTCGTCGACTTCTCACGAACTTTGGTGTTCGGGTAAAATTAGGCTCTGGCACACATTCCGTGCTGTGTCCTCACCTGCCATACTCCTGGTACCACCTTTAGATACGGCGCTACCAGGAGGTTGTAATGCGCTTGACCACCTTGCTCCCCCACCTGCGCGGGCTACGTGTGCTTAACGCCGCTGTGTCCGACGATGAGTTGACCCTCGACGTCGAGCCGATCGCAGCTAGCGCCCGGTGCCCGTCGTGTCAACGACGCTCCCGCCACATTCACTCCCCCTACGTCCGCCATAGCACCGACCACCCTATCGGCGGCCGCCGTGTCATCATCCATATCCATCGGCGCGTGCGGCGGTTTCGCTGTCGCGTTATGGCGTGCCCACGGCACACGTTCGCCGCGCAGTGCCCGCGTCTCGCGCCCCGCTATGCCCGGCGCAGCGCGCCGTTGGGCGCACAGATGCAGGACATCGGCCTGACCCTCGGCGGTCGCCCAGGCGAGCGATTCGCCCATCGCCGCGCCACCCCCATCAGCCGGACGACCCTCCTGCGGCTCGTGCGGCGCTTGCCGTTGCCCGATGCGGGCGCGCCCGCCGCGCTCGGCATCGACGACTTCGCCCTCCGGCGTGGCCGCCGCTGCGGGACGGTGCTGGTCGACAATGATAGTGGGACTCGAGTGCAAAGAGCTTTATCACCCGTATTCTTGCGTCCACCCTATACAGGCGTGCATGGTTAGGGGCAAGCGGATGGAGCGAAAACACCGCTGGTGACGGTTCAGCGCGTCCGAATGCGCCTCGAATCGAGCGAGCGCGGCTAGCGAGGGAGACCTAGAGGTGCAGGTCGGGCGCAATCGCGCACAGCGCGAAATGGTTGTCTGCGCGCGGATGGATGCATAAGGCAGACGTCAATTGAGGCGTTATTGGGCGCGAAGCCAAACGAGTCCGAGAAAGACCTCCAGGCTCACCGCGTCGTGGACCTGCTGCCCGAGCGCAGCGCTGAGACGGTCGTGGGGTGGATGGTGGAGCGCGAGCCGCCCGCGGTCGTTTGCCGTGATCGGGGCGGCACCTATGCGGACGCGGCGCGGCGAGCGGCACCTGCGGCAACACAGATCGTCGACCGGTTCCATCTGGCCTGCAACGGCAGTGCCGTGCTTGAGCGCGTGCTCGCGCGCCATCCAGCGGCCTTGCGGAAGGCGACCGAGCTAGGGGGAGCGCGGCTCGATACTATTACCGGGACGTCACCGCCGCCGCCGGTGCACGACACGGATACCGCCGGTGAGCCGACCGATCCGCGTCGCGCGTACTGCCGGGCGCGCTATGAGGAGGTGGTCACGCTCCACCGCGCGGGCTGGTCGATCACCGCCATCGCCGCACGCATGGGCCTGTGCCGACCGACCGTCCGCACATACGTGCAGGCCGACGCCTTCCCCGGCGTAGCACCGCGCCGCACCACCCTGCGCGCGGGCTCGGCGCACGCGGCCTATCTACGGAAGCGGTGGGGCGAGGGTGTCGCGACGCGAAAGTCCTCTATAAAGAACTGCGGGCGCGCGGCTTCGACGGCTCGGTGCGCATGGTCCAGCGCGCGGTGGCCACGTGGCGCGAGGACCCAGGCCGTCGCGGGCGACGCGCTCCGATGGCGCGGCCAGGGGAACAAGCCGCACCGCCGCAGCCGCGCCCCCTCTCGCCACGCCAGGCCACCTGGCTCCTGCTGCGAGACATCCCCGACCTTACCGGCGAGGAGCGGGCACTGCGGGCGCGCCTGCTGGCCGGCACCCCGGCGGTCCGCCTGTCGCTCACGGTCGTCGACGCCTTCCGGCGCATGGTGCGTGTGCGCGACCAGGAGGCGCTGGACCCATGGCTGGAGGCGGCCGCGGCGAGCCCCGTCCCGACGATCCGCACGTTCACCGCACGTATCCGTCGCGACTACGCGGCAGTGGCAGCAGCATTGGAGTACCCGTGGAGCAGCGGCCAAGTCGAGGGCCAGGTCACCAAGATCAAGCTGCGGAAGAGAGAAATGTACGGCAGAGGGAAGTTCGACTTGCTCCGACGGCGCGTGCTACTCGCGAATTGAGAGGGACAGAGGCGGATAGGGGGAGGTCTGGCCAGTTAGCGGCGAAGCACGGAATGTGTGCCAGACAGGGTCTGTGAAAAGTCGATGTAGAGGGGGATGGTCGCCTGATGGTAGGGTTAAGGGTGTTGAACCAACCACACTATCACGAGGAGACCATCCCCAATGCAGGATACGCCGGTGCCGTCCTTTTTTGCTGACCTGAGCGCGACGGAGCGCGCCACGTTGTTCACCGATACGAGCTTGCGCACGCTCCAAGCGGCCTTCGCGTCGATCCCGGACCCGCGCAAACGGCGCGGACAACGCGACGATTTGCCCTTCCTCCTGATCTGTTTGGTGGCCGCGCTCTTGTGTGATTGCAACTCGCTGGAGGCGGTGGGCCGCTGGACGCGTGATCAGCGCACGGTCTTGGCCCGTGTGTGCGGACCGCGCCGGCACCTGACGCCGACGGGGTCGCTGTATCGGCGCCTGCTGCCACGGCTCTCGGTGGCGCATATTGAGCGGGCGCTGGCGAGTTGGGTGCAGCAGACGCGGCCCCTGCGCGATCGCGAACCCCTCGCGCTCGATGGCAAAGTCGTGCGTGGCGCGCGCACGGCGACGCAGGCGGCCCCGCAGTTGCTCTCCGTCTCCACGCACACGACCCAGGAAACGCTCGTGCAGGTGCGCATCAGCGACAAGACCAATGAAATCCCCGTCGCCCAAGAGCTCCTGCCCCATCTCGCCCTGCGTGGGCGCGTCGTCACCGCCGACGCCTTGCATACGCAGACCGCCCTGGCTCAATGCATCCTCGACCACGGCACCGCCTATCTGTTCACGGTCAAAGACAACCAGCCGCGTCTGCGCGCCGAACTGGTCGCCTACTTCGCCGATCCGCACGCCACGATGCGCACGGCTCAGACGATTGATCGTCGCCGCGGCCGCACCGACACGCGCACCCTCTGCGCGAGCACCCGCCTCACCGGCTACCTGCGCACCTATTTCCCGTTCCCCCGTATCGCCCAGATTGCCCGCCTCATCCGCACCGTGTGCACGGCCGAGAAGACGACGACGGAAACCGTCTATCTCATCACCAGCCTCTCCCCCCGCCACGCCGACCCTGACCGCCTGCTCACGCTCATTCGCGGGCACGGGCGCATCGAGAGCCGCCACTGGCTGCGCGACCTGACCTTTGGCGAGGATCGCTCTCACCTGCGCAGCGGTCCGGCCCCCCAGATCATGGCCGCCTGCCGCACTCTCGCCCTCACCCTCATCCGCCGCACCGGCACCGATGAGATTGCCGCTTTCCGTCAGCACTTACGCTCCCGCCCCACCAAGGCCCTCCGCTTGCTTGTCCCCAGGACCCGCTCTGCCTGACTTTTCACAGACCCTGATGTGTGCCAGAGCCTAAAGTTGACGTTTTAGGGCAAAAACACTATGCTTCGCCTATTAGGCGTGTCCTTAGGACACGCCTAATAGCAAGAGCGGTATATTATTAAGCATTCAACACCACCTTCCTTTGATGCTTTAATACGCGGGATTTAGAGACTTGTGGTCCATGTCCAGCCCCCACATCACGAGCTATCCATCCGCGAACATTGCCTCAGGCACATCGTGCTAAGCTAACTAGGTTATCGTCAGGCTCTTAACGTCGGTGATCTCCGCAGCCTGACTGATCCCGTCTGACCTCAGCATCCCCAACCCCGATCTTGTCTACAAGCGCGCGCTGAACGTCCCCACGACGTCGGTTACCTCCGCATCCACGTCGATCCCGTACGTCCCCAGCCACGCGTGGCCGCACGCCTCGGCTGCCGCAGCGGTATCCCCATCTTCGAGCGCGTCCAGCGCGTCGATCAGATCAGCCCCTCGTTCGTCCCCGCGATGTGCTGCGGCCCGATGCTGCGCGGCCGCGCAGCGATCTTCGTTGTACACCAACACCATCACCCGGCACGGCCCCACGTCCAGCCCCTGCTCTTGCACCCGCCTCCGGAACGCCCGCGCGTTCGCCGCCCGCCTCGCAGCACCTCGGCGCGTTCGAGGACACCATTCGCCTTCTGCCCCAAGCTGCCCCCGATCCCCACGGCCTCGACGATCCTCCTCCGTTCGATGACGTGCTAGACACGGCGTGGCTGCTCTCATGCCGTATCTAACCGTATTGACGTTAGGCCGCCTGTGGCATTCCCTGCCGCCCCCTGCCGCGCCGCAGCCGCAGTCCGCCGATGGTAGACCCTGGCACAATCAGGAGTTGTAGCAGCACCACGATAAGCAGCACGAGGCCGAGCGCAACCTGCTGCCAGGCGGTGTCGATCGCTTTCAGGTTAAGGATGTCCGGCAGGATCTGCGTGATCAGCACGCCGACGACGGTGCCGCGCACCGTGCCGACGCCGCCCGTCAGCAGCGTCCCGCCGACGACGACGGCGGTGATCGAATTGAGCTCGTAGCCCTGCGCGGCTGTCGGCGGCGCCGAGAGCAGGCGCGAGGCCAGCAGGATGCCGGCCAGTCCCGAGAGCGCGCCGCTGATGGTATAGACGAGCAGCTTAACCCGCCGCACCTGCACGCCGAGCAAAGCCGCCGCCGCCTCGTTCCCGCCCACGGCGAAAACGTGGCGACCGAAGCGCGTGTAGCGCAGCACATAGGCCAGCGCGACGAAGGCGACTGCGGCGATGATAAGGCTGTAGGGAATACGCGCGATCGTCCCCGTGCCGATAGCCGGGAAAAGGCCCGTGCTATTGGCGCTGACGGCCGAGGCGCCGGCCCCCGAGGAGCCGCCGTGGTAGACGGCCGCGGCCTGCAGCGCGACGCCGCGCGCCACTGACAGCATCGCCAAGGTCACGATGAACGGCGGGACGCGCGTAAAAGCCACGCCCACTCCGTTGACCAGCCCGATCAGCCCGGTCACAACCAGGGCCAGGATAATCGCCGGTACCACGCCATAGAACGAGGCGGCTGCCGCGCAGAACGCGCCGACGGCCAGTACCGAGCCGACCGAGAGGTCGATGCCGCCCGTCAGAATGACGAGCATCTGGCCGGTCGCCAGGATGGCGAAAACGGGGATCTCGCCGGCCAGGCTCAACAGATTCGACCCCGACAGGAAGTCGGGCGAGAGCAGGTAGCAGACGATGACGAGCACGACGAGCAGCACGGTCGCGACCTCGCGCTGGACGGTGGAGAGCACGCGCCCCGCGAAGGGCGGCGTCTCCGGCGACGGGACGGGCTCGGGTGTGGTGGCCTCTGGCTGCACGGTTCCTCCTAATTAAGTGGCGCGTGGCGCGAACTAGTCACGCGCCACTCAAGATTCGCCGCCGGCCTGCAAGATAACGGCGCCGGCAATGATGAGCCCCTGGACGATGAGCTGCGCCGGCCGCTGCAGGCCGACCTGCACGATGATCGCGTTCAACACGGTCAGGATGAGCCCACCGATGAAGGTGCGCCACACGCCGCCCACGCCGCCCAGCAGCGAGGTCCCGCCCACCACGACCGCGGAGATCGCCTGCAACTCGTAGAACAGGCCGTCGTTGAAGGGGTCGGACGTGGCGTTGTATGAGGAGAACAGCACGCCGGCCAGCCCAGCCAGCAGGCCGCTCACAGCGTAGACGACGATCTTGACACGGTCGGATGACACGCCTGAGAGCCGCGCGGCGCGCTCGTTGCCGCCGACCGCGAAGACATACCGGCCCGGTACGGTACGCGTGAGGAACAGCGCCGCCAGCGCGTAGACGACCAGGATCAGGATGAACGAGACCGGGATGCTCCCGATAATGGGCACGGGGCCAAGCCCCGCGATGGCGATGTTGTCGAAGCTCGTCGCGGCGCTCACGTCCAGCGTATGACCATGACCGCCGCCGCCCGTGATCAATTGAGCCACGCCGCGGGCGGCGATCAACATGGCCAGCGTCACGACGATGGGCTGGATGCGCGCCTTGGTGATGATGACGCCCGAGATGCCGCCGAGCAGCGTGGTCAGCGCGATCGGCAGGACGAAGACCAGGACGAGCGGTGTGCTCGACGACGCGCCACCGCCGACCAACACGCCGGCCAGGCCGGAGCCGACGGCCAGCAGGGAACCAACCGAGAGATCGATGCCGCCGGTCAGGATGACGAGGGTCTGCCCCACGGCGATGAGCGCGGTGTTCAGCGCGAAGATCTCCAGTTGGGCGCGTACGTTGTTCGCCGTCAGGAAGTTGGGATTGAGCCCTTCGGCGACGATCAGCAAGATGACTAGCGCGACGATGGACCCGAAGCGCCGCAATAGCGCCTGCGCCCGCCGGCTGGCCGCGCGCCCACGCGTCCGCGTCGGCGGGGCGATGTTGCCCTCGGGTCCCGCCGCCGCGCCACTGATCCCGGCGTGCGCGCCCCCGACAGTCTGGACTCCTCCTGGCTCCATGCGCGCCTACCCCTCTGAAATAACTTTCATGATACGGTCTTCGTTGGCCTCGGCGTGCGCGAACTCGCCCAACTTGCGTCCGTTGTTCAGGACGACGACGCGGTCGCTGCCCTCGATGACCTCCTCCAACTCCGACGAGATCATCAGGATGCTCATGCCCTGCTCACGCGCCAATTCGTCGATCAGCGTCTGGATCTCGCGCTTGGCGCCGACATCGATGCCGCGCGTCGGCTCGTCGAGAATCAGCACTTTGGGGTTGCGGCAGAGCCAGCGCGCCAGGATAACCTTCTGCTGATTACCGCCTGAGAGGTTGCGGATGGGCGTGGAGGGACTAGGCGTGCGGATGTCGAGGCGGCGGATCATCTCGTCGACGACGCGGCGCTGGCGCCCCCTGTCGAGCACGCCCAGGCGCGTGAACAGCGGGAGCGCGGCCAGGAGCATGTTGTCGCGCACGCTGAGCGCGGGCACGATGCCCTCGATCTTGCGGTCCTCCGTGACGAGGGCCAGCCCGGCGCGCACGGCGTCGCGCGGGGAGCGGATGCGCCGCCGCCGCCCGTCCACGGCGATGGTCCCCGACTCGGCGCGGTCGGCGCCGAAGATGGTGCGCGCCAGTTCGGTGCGGCCCGAGCCGAGCAGCCCAGCCAGGCCCACGATCTCACCCTTGCCCACGCGCAGGCTCACATCGTCGGGCATAGTACCGTGCGTGAGGTGCGCGACGTCGAGCATGGTCTCGTGCGGCGTCGTCGTAGCGACCTCGGAGAAAGCGGTGAGGCCCTGGGCGCGCACCTCCTCCGGGTCGCGCCCCAGCATGAGGGCCACCAACTCCAGCGTGTCGGTCCCGGCGATGGGCAGCGTCGCCACGAGGCGGCCGTTGCGCAAGACGGTCGCGCGGTCAGCCAGCGTAAAAATCTCCTCCATGCGGTGGCTGATGTAGACGATGCCGACGCCGTTCTGCTGGAGACGGCGGATCACGTCGAAGAGCACGCGCACCTCGGCCGTGTCGAGCGAGGAGGTCGGCTCGTCCATCACCACCAGCACGGCCTGGAGCGACACGGCGCGCCCCAGGGCCACCATCTGCTGTAGGGCCACACTCAGGTTCATGACCGGCACGCTAAGGTCGACGCGCACGCCCAGCCCATCGAGGACGGTCTTGGCCTCGCGGCGCATGCGCGCCCAGTCGACGCGCCCGAAGGAGCCGCGCGGCTCACGCCCCAGGAAGATGTTCTCGGGCGCTGTCATATAGGGCACCAGGTTGACTTCCTGATAGATCGTAGCGATGCCGGCATCCTGGGCCGCGGCGGGCGTACTGAAAGACACCTCGCGGCCTTGCAGCGTGATGCGCCCGCTGTCTTTAGAATAGGCGCCCGTCATAATCTTGATGAGCGTCGACTTGCCAGCGCCGTTGTGCCCCACCAGCGCGTGTACTTCGCCCTGACGCACGTCGAAGTCGACGCCATCGAGCGCCTGCACACCGGTGAAGCCCTTGGAGATGCCACGCATCTCGAGCAGGGACGGGGTATCGGGGGGCATGACGTTCCTTCGCTGGGAAAGACTTGTAGCACCAGTATAAACCGTTTGATCGCGGCGTACAGCCTGCGACCGCACTACGAGCGGTGGACGGCAAACAGGGCAATCGTATGTACACGATCGTAGGGACGTATCGCCATACGCTCTCCGTTCGCGACCGGAACGGGCGCCATACGGCGCATATCCCGTTCACAAAGGCCGGGCGTCTGGCGATACGCCCTTACGATTGCCTACGCATATCTGCGGCTAACCACGGGCGGTTAGCTCTTAGAAGCCCGTATTCAGCAGGCTCTTGGCGTTTACCTTGGTGTAGATGTGGTCCGTCACCTGGATGAACGGCTCGATCTTCTTGCCCGCGAAGTACTTGTCGATCGTATCGAAGGTGATCGGGCCGAAGTGCGGGTTGGACTGCACGACAACGGAGAAGACGCCGTCCGCGACGTCCTGGATGCCCCGCCTGGAGCCGTCGATTGAGCCGATGTACATCTTCTTGGTGATCCCGGCTTGCTTCAAGGCTTGCAACGCGCCCACGGCCATGTCGTCGTTAGCCGCGTAGATCATGTCGATCTTGGAGCCATACTTGCTGATGAAGTTGGTCATCACCTGCTTACCTGTCACCAGCGTAAAGTCGCCGTCCTGCGCGCCGAGCGAATGGAAGCGCGGAAACTTGTCGATCACGGCATGGAAGCCGTTGTGCCGGTCGATCGCCGGCGAGGCGCCGGTCGAGCCAAGCAGTTCGACGTAGTTGAGGTTGCCCACGGTGTTGGCAATGAACCAGTTGGCCACGCGCCGGGCCTGCTCGATGAAGTTGGACTCGATGACGGTGACATAGTCGACGCCGGCCTTGCCCGCGCTGGTGCGGTCGATCTCGATGACTGGCACGCCGGCCTTGAGGGCGGCGTTGGTCGCCGCGCGCAGTGGCTGGATCTCGCGCGGGGTCAACACGATCAGGTCGGCCCCGGCCGCGATGAGGGTATTGACGTCGGTGACCTGCTGGTTGGTGTCGCTGTGCGCGTTGGTGAACTGGTAAGTGTACTTGTTCGAGCGCGCCTTAGCCTCCTGGGCCATGCTATCCGTCTCGGTCACGCGGAAGCCGTTGTTGAGCTCACTCTGCGAGAAGCCGATCTTATATTTGGACTTCATCTTGGGGTGCGCGGGCGTGACGTTCGGGTTGGTCGCGGCCATCACGGAGAGGGCGTTGAAGGGATCGAGTGCGCTGGCGGCGGCGGCGGCGGTCAGGCCAAGCCCGGCGGCGGCGCGCAGGAAGTCGAAGCGGTTGATGCGCCCGGCGCGCAAGTCGGCGGCAAGTTTATCTAGTTCACGCATGTCTTAATCATCCTCGATATGAGATACAGCACGACGACGTGGTCGCAATAAATGCGGAGTACGCGAGAAAACGGCACAAACACCCTATGTGGCGGAGCGGCGGCAGATCCTCGGGCTGCGCGGCGTGGACATAGTATGATCCGGGGGCAGGGCCGGATGTGCGGCACGATCGTAGCGAAGGCGGGACGTACCATCCCCATCATAGGCGCGCCACCTATGATTGTTATCTATCGTAGAGGTTTCGCGCGCGCGCGTCAATGTAAGTATTGCCGGATTAGGTCCCGAATATCCGGGAAAGTCGGACGTGGGATGTCCGACGCGGCCGTGCATGACGCTTTGCCCGTTGGGACGACGATACGACTATCGACGATCGACGATACCATCGACCTGCGCGCTCATGGCCCGCGCCGCCGCGGCCGGCGTGCGCCGACCAAGCATGACGGCCTGCGTTTCGTTGATCACCGGCGTGGGCGTGTTCTCGGCGAACAACTGTGTATGCGCGAGCAGGTTCGGCTGGTACACGATGGACGGCAACTGCGCGACGAACGGGCGCAGGTAGGGCCAGATGCGCGTCGTATGCAGACGCGCGCGGGCGCCGTTGTCGGCCGGAATCTGGCCCGATTCGGCCCAATCGAGGGCGTGGCTGTTGAGCCAGGTGATGAAGCGCATCGCCGCCTCGATGCGCGCGCCATCCGGCGTATTGACCACGCCGAGCGTGTGCGAGTTGGCCCAGACGGCCGGACGCGGGCCGATGCGCGGCAAGGGCGCCGTCAGCAACTCGATCCCGGCCCGCCGCGCGCCCTGGATATACCAGGGTCCTTGCTGGTACATGCGTACCGTCCCCGCGATGAAGTCCGCGTCGGCCGACCCCTCGCGGGGCATGGCGACGTGACGATTGGCAATCATGTCACGCAAGAACGTGAAGGCGCGCACGCCCGCCGCGCTGTCGACGACGCAGCGTGTCCCGGTGGGGTCCATGAAGCGGCCGCCAAACTGGTAGAGCAAGCTGTACCACTGACGGAAGCACTCCACATCCCCGGCAGGGACGGCGTAGCCCCATTCGTGGCGCGCCGCGTCGGTCAGCCGCGCCGACCACTCGTCCAGCGCCGCGGCGTCACCCGGCGGACGCCGCGGGTCCAGGCCGGCGCGGCGCGCGGCGGCCGCGTTGATGTAGAGGCCAAGCGGGTGGATGTCGAGCGGGATGGCGTAGAGGCCACCGTCGACGTGGCACAGACGCCACGGCGGCGGGAAGAAGTTAGTGCCGTCGGGCAAGAACCGCCGCGCTTCGGCCGTGATGTCGCGCAGCATGCCGCGCGCGGCGAACTCGGCCACCTCGGTGGCGTGGAGACCGATGATATCGGGCGGCGTCCCGCCGTCGAACTCCTCGCGCCAGCGGTCGAAGATCAGATCCCAATTGTAGAGGGTCAGCGTCACCTGCACGTCGTGGCTCATGCCGTTGAAGAGGCCGACCAGGCGTTGCATCATCGCCCCGTCCGGTCCCGTCCAGCCACCCCAGAAGGCCAAGCGCGTGACATCCTTCTCACGCGTCGGGGCCTTCGTCGCGCGGGGGCGCATGAACGCGGGGGCCGCCGCGGCGCCCGCGAGGCCCAAAGAGAGTGCGGCGCCGGAGCGGAGCAGGCCGCGGCGGGCCACTGCACGGGGAGCGCCGGCCTCGGTCTGCTGACTGTCCAACCGACCCCCGTCGTGGGCGAAACGTTCGTCAGTGACATCTTGTCCACCCGCGACCGCTTGCCGGCTGGACGCCAGCGCTCCCCGTCGACGAACGACCCACGAGGAGCCACTGTCACGACGCCCATCCTCTACCGGCTGGACGGTCAGCGGACCGAGGCTGGCGCTCCCCGTCGAGACGCGACAGCGTCTCAATCGTCGCATCATGACGCATCCGCGACTGAAACGGCGGGGGACTCCTGTCGTCGGCGTGCGCGGTATGCGGCGGGCGAGAGGCCGACCGTGGCGCGGAACATCGTGGCGGCGTGGCGCGGGCTGCCGTCGCCGACCTGCGCGGCGCTTGCGTAGACCGTCGACGAGGAATCGGCTCGTCGCGCGCACGCCCGCCTCTTGTCCACGCTCTTGATCACACAGCGCCCGCCAGTGGCCCTGCTCTTGTTCTCCCGCACCATCAGGCCCGTGCGATACTGCTCAACGTGGGCAAACGGGCAGCGGTTCTCGCACAGGTCCCGGAAGGCCGCGGCGTGCGTGCTGACCAGCGGCGCGGGCGTGACAAGGGGCAGGTGCAGGCGCATCGGAGGGCCTCCCTTTCACGGTTCATGGTACACGGTTCTGGCCTTGCAGAGTCGCATGGTGGGTCTGCCCGCACAAATCCCAACAGTCGAGTACACTGACTAATAATACTGACCGTGCCGTGCGCTAGCGCCGTCGGCAGTCGAGGCGGGAATACAGACCACTGAGCAAGACGGCCGGTTTCCCGGTTATGTCGAACTAAAACCGGCGATTCTTGCCTAGACCCGCGCCGGCCGCGGTCTATACACTGACTGATGACACTGACCGTGCCGCGCGCTAGCGCCGCGTGGAGATGTGCCGTAAATATGCAGGGATGAGAGAGAAAGGTTCAAGGATGGAGGACCGACGGACGCCGCGCACGGTTAGCCAGCCCGCGATCACCTGGTAGTGGTCATCGATGGTCATAGCGATAGCGAGGAGGAATCCCCAGATGGATGAGCAAGAGCAGGAGCAGCCAACGGCGTCGGCAGGGGTCAGACGTAGCGATTTTCTCAAGTGGGCCGGCGTGCTGGGACTCTCCCCCGCGCTGGCGGAGACGCTCCTCCAGCGGCAGGATAAGGCCTACGCCGCTGGAACCGACACATCCGCCGCGGCGTCGACATCGACCTTCACGCCCGTCCGCCCGCCCGCCGTCCCGCTGGTCGTGCGCGCCCCCTACGTCAACGTGTGGCAGTTCGGCGACAACCTCGCGGGGCAATGGCCGACGTTCTGGAACGGCGTGATCAAGGGATTTACCGGCATCATCCGCGTCGACGGTACGCCCTACGTATTCATGGGCGACCCGCGCGTGAATAACGTCCCCATTGCCCCGCCCGTGACGCAGATCAATCTCACGGTGACGCCCACGCAGTCGATCTACACGCAACAGGTCGGCGGCGTCACGCTGACGCTGACGTTCCTCTCACCCGTCGAGGCCAACGACCTGCGACGCCTCTCCATGCCGCTCAGCTACATCTTCGCGCAGGTCCAGAGCAACGACGGCGCGTCGCACCAGGTCAGTCTTTATTTTGACATCTCGGGTGAGTGGGCGCACCCCAACCCCAGCGCCCTCATCAATTGGAGCCGCCAGCAGACGGCGACCACGCGCGGTTCGCTGACGGCGCTGACCGTCACGGCGACCAACCCCACGATCCTGGCCGAGAAGTACGACAACGGCAACCTATACAGCGACTATCCGTCGTGGGGCGTCGCCACGTTGGCCGCTCAGAACGCGCCGAACGTAACCTTCCAGATCGCGGCGGACACCATCGCGCGCTCCGCTGGCGCGTCGCAGGGGCGGCTGGACAACACGATCGACATGGATATGCCCCGCGCCATCAATGACCGTTACCCCGTGCTCGCCTTCAACAGCGACCTCGGGACGGTCAGCGCCCAGCCCTCCAGCCCGTTCTCGTTGATAGTCGGGCAGATCCGCGACCCCGCCGTGAACTACCTCGGGCGGCCCTTGCTGCCGCTCTGGCGCACCTACTGGCCGCGCTGGCAGAGCATGGTCTCCTTCGCCCTCGACGACGCCACGTCCGCGCGAAGCCGCGCTAACACCCTCGACGCCAAGATCAAGTCCGACGCGGTGAGCGCCGGCGGCACGGACTATTACGCTCTGTGCGCGCTCGCCCTGCGCCAGGCTTTCGGGGGCGCCGAGTTGGTGCAGAGCCCGAGCGGGACGCCCTGGCTGTACGTCAAGGAGATCAGCTCCTCGGGCAACGTGTCGACGGTCGACGTGGTTTACCCCGGCTGCCCGGCCCTGCTCTACATGAACCCGCGCCTGATGAAGCCCCTGCTCGACCCGATCATCACTAACTGCGAGACTCCCGTGAGCCAGGGCGGCTGGCCCAAGAAGTTCGCCATCCACGACATCGGCTCGCACTATCCCGACGCCACCGGTCACCCCGACGGCAACGAGGAAGACATGCCGGTCGAAGAGTCGGCCAACATGCTAATCATGACGGCCGCCTACATGCTCCGTGTGAGCAAGAGCGAGGCCTCCGCCTACGCGACGCAACACTACGCCATCCTCAAGCAGTGGGCCACCTACCTCACCAGTGACAACGGCGCTGGAACCGGTTCCTCTAACGCGCTCGACCCGTTGTTCCAGAACCAGACCGACGACTTCTCCGGCTTCATTGGCCACAGCATCAATCTGGCGCTCAAAGGCATTATCGGCGTCGGCGCCATGGGCGTCATCGCGGGGTTCGCCGGCCAGACGACCGACCAGCAGACCTACAGCAGCCTGGCGAAAAGCTATATCCAGCGGTGGGCCAACATGGCGCAGGATCCCTCCCAGGCGCACCTCATGCTGCAGTACACCGAGCCGGCCGAGGGCGGCAATGCCGCGACCGATGGCGCCGGGACCTGGAGCCTCAAATACAACGCCTACCCCGATAGGTTACTGGGGCTGGGCCTGCTGCCCGGTCTGAAGCCGAACCCCGCCGGGGGCGACCCGAACGACGAGCCCGTGCTGACGGAAGAGGCCGCCTGGTACGAGACCCAGAAGGATACCTACGGCATCGCGCTGGACAGCCGGCACACCACGGCTCCGGGCAACCAAGGAACCTATACGAAGGGTGACTGGGAGTTGTGGACCGCCGCCTCGACGGACGACGCGACGCTGCGCGCCGACATCATTAACCTCCTGTACGCGTTCCTCAACAACTCGCCGTCGCGCGTGCCGTTTACGGATTGGTACAACCAGCACACCGCCCACCAGGTCGGGTTCCAGGCGCGGCCCGTCGTCGGCGGCATGTTCGCCATCCTGACCCTGACCGCCGGCACGCTGTCCGGGCCGGCGCCGTCCACGTCATCCGCCAAAACGACCAGCAGTGCGCGTCGCTAAGGAGAATAGAGTCATGACTGTTGCTTCGACTAAGTGGCGCGTTCTCGCCGTCGCCGCGCTCGTTATGCTGACGGCCGGCGCGTTCAACGCGCCGGGACGAACCGCCGCCTCTTCGCCCAGACCTACCAGCAAGACCGCCGCGTCTCACCGCCCCGCGCGGTCGGCCGCGACGACCAAGAGCGCGCGCGCGGACGCCGCGCTGCCCGTTGGCTTCGAACTCAATCGGGGCCAGACGGACCACCGCGTCAAGTTCCTGGCCCATGGCAGCGGCTACACGCTGTTTCTAACCGCGACTGATGCCGTCCTGAACGTGACGACGCTGGCCGCCGGGCGCGCGCGTACGGGTAAAACACCCGCCCACCCCACGGGTGGGGATGTGGTGCGCCTACGCCTCGTGGGCGCTAACGCCCACGCCGCCGTCACGGGGCTCGATCGCCTGCCCGGCGCGAGCAACTACATCCGCGGGCACAAGCGGAGCCAGTGGCGCACGGGCGTACAATCCTACGCGCGGGTGTCCTACCGCGACATCTACCACGGCGTCACCCTTGTCTACCACGGGACGCAACGCCAACTGGAGTATGACTTCGTGCTCGCGCCCGGCGTTTCCCCCCGCGCCATTACACTGGACGTGCGGGGCGCGCGGGGGCTGCGCCTCGACCGCGCGGGCAACCTAATACTGACCCTGCCCGGCGGCGACCTGCGTCAGGCGCGGCCCGTCGTCTACCAGCAAATAGGGGGCCGGCGTGTCGCCGTGTCCGGCCACTACGCGCTGTTGGGTCATGGCGAGGTCGGCTTCGCGGTCGGCCGCCACGATACCCATGCGCCCCTCGTCATCGACCCCGTGCTGAGCTACGCGACGTACCTGGGCGGCAGCGCCGACAGCAGCGACAGCGCGGGGAACGGCATCGCCGTCGACAGCGCCGGCGATGCCTACGTCACCGGCTATACAAGCTCGACGAGCTTCCCGACCACGACCGGCGCCTACTCCGCCACCACCAGCGGCGCGACCGACGCCTTCGTGACCAAACTCAACCCCACGGGGACTATTCTCTACAGCACCTACCTCGGCGGCAACGATACCAGCGCGGGGAACGGCATCGCCGTCGATAGCGCCGGCGACGCCTACGTGGCCGGCACGACGAGCGCGACCGACTTCCCGACCACGACCGGCGCCTACTCCAGCACGGCCGCCGGCAGTTCCGACGCCTTCGTCACGGAACTCAACGCGAGCGGCGGCGCGCTCGTCTACAGCACCCTGCTCGGCGGGAACGATGTGGATAGCGCCGCCGCCATCGCGCTGGCCGGAGCGGGTAAGGTCTATGTGACCGGCTCCACGAGCTCGGCTGATTTCCCGACCACGAGCTCCTACCGGGCCACCGACAACGGCGGCGCCGTCTTCGTGGCCGCCTTGAACACGGCGGCGTCCGGCAAGAGTTCGTTGCGCTACAGCACCCTGCTCGGTGGCAACGGCTTCGACTCGGGCGCCGGCATCGCCGTGACCAGCGCCGGCGACGCCTACGTCACTGGCTCAACCAGTTCGACCAGTTTCCCGTTCACGACCGGCGCCTACGCCACCACCAACAGCGGCGGGTCCGACGCTTTCGTGACGGCACTCGACGCCACGGGCGTCATCTCGTATAGCACGTATCTCGGCGGCGGCGGCGACGACCACGGCCAGGCCATCGCCATCAACAGCGCCGGCGACGCCTACGTCACCGGCTCAACCACGTCGACCGACTTCCCGCGGGTCAACCCCCTGAGCGCTACCGGGTCGGGCTGCAACAGTTCCAGCGGCGGCGGTGGCGGATCTGACGCCTTCGTGACGGAGCTCAACGCCAGCGGCGGCGCGCTCGTCTACAGTACCTACCTGGGGGGCAGCGGAACCGACGCGGGCTATGGCATCGCCGTCAATAGCGCGGGCGACGCCTACGTCACCGGCTCGACCACGTCGGCCAACTTCCCGACCACGCCCGACGCCTACGCCGCCACGAACAGCGGCGGCGCCGACGCCTTCGTGACCAAGCTCGACGCGGCCGGCCATGGGCTGCTCTACAGCACGTACCTCGGCGGCGGCAGCGACGACACGGGCTACGGTATCGCCGCCAACAGCACGGGCGCGTACGTCACCGGGCAAACCTACTCCACGAACTTCCCGACGACGGCCGGCGCGGCGGACGGCGCCAACAGCGGCTCCTCCAGCGCCTTCGTCGCTCGGATCACCGGCACGATGGGCGCCACGGGCGGCGGACCGACAGGGACACCGGCCCCGACCTGCACACCGGTCCCGCCGACGGGCACGGCTACGCCACCCCCACCGACGGCCACACCGGCCCCCGCCAGCGAAAAGGGACGCTACACCTTCGACGACCAGACGGCCAACGACTCCTCGGGCAACGGCCACAACGGCACGCTCAAAGGCGGCGCCACGATCACGGCGGGGGGCGCTCCGACAGCGGGCGGCGGCAACGATCCCTACGCCCTCAGCGTCAACGGCTCCAGTGGCTTCGTGGACATTCCAGGACCGTTGGTGAACACCGCGCAGAGCTACTCGGTAGCGGCCTGGGTCAACCTGGCCAACACCAACGGCTTCCAGACCTTCGTCAGCGTCGACGGGACGAACGCCACGGGTGACAACAGTATCAGCGGCTTCTTCCTGCAGTTGCGCGGGGACAACCACCGGTTCGCCATCGCCCAGATCAACACCGACGCGCCCGGCCCCGCCACGCATGCCGACTCGACGATCGTGCCGAGCGCCAATACGTGGTATCAGGTGACGGGCGTCTACGACGGGGCGGCGCGCCAACTCCGGCTGTACGTGAACGGCCAGTTGCAGGGGACCACCGCGTATAACGGCGGCTTCACGGCCACGGGAGACACGATCATCGGCCGCGGCAAATATGCCGGTAATCCGAGCGACTACGCCAACGGCAAGATCGATGAAGTGCACTTCTACAGCGGCGTGCTGAGCGACGCGCAGATCGCGGCGCTGGCCGGCGTCGCGGTCCCCACCGCGACGAACACGGCCATACCGACGGCGACGCCAACGAACACGGCGACCTCCGGGCCGGTCTCGACGCCGGCCACGCCCGGCACGGCCATAGGCGCCCTACAGGGCAGCCAGGACACCGCCCCGGCCTCGGCCAACCTGACCGCCGAGGGCACGACGGACTGGATCGAGTGGGGCGATAAGGCGGCCACCAACAACGACTACAGCGGGGACTACAACCGCAAGGCCAACGTGACGCCACGGATCAGCACGTTCAACCCGGTCGGCTACGGCACGGAGAGCCTGTCCGGCGGCGGCGGCACGGTCCTGACCTGGAGCGACGGCACGCCCACGCAGAGTGGTACGAACAACGGGCTGGGCGTCTACGTGTCCGGCAATGGCAATAACCAGCCCAGTTCCGGCAGCGGCTTCCAGTTCAAGGTACCCGCCGGCGCCTCGACGCGGGAGTTGCGTGTCTACGTCAACGTCTACAAGGCGATGGGGCGGCTGACCGCCTCGTTGAGCGACAACAGCGGGCCGGTCTACAGCGACAGTTCGTTGAGCAGCACGAGCGCCACGGCGGCCGGCGTCTATACACTCTACTACCGCGCCGCCTCGGCCGGTCAGACGCTGACCGTGGACTGGGAAACGGCGGTCGACTACGGCGGCGGCGGCGTGGCGCTGGAGGCGGCGACGCTACAGCAGGCCACCGTTATCCCGCCGACCAGCACGGCCACGCCAATCCCGCCGACGGCCACACCGGTCCCGCTGGCGCTGAACGCCTTCTACAAATTCGATGAGGGCAGTGGAACCACGGCCCACGACTCTTCGGGCCACGGCCACACGGGCACGCTGCAAGGCGCCGCCGGCTATGCCGCGCCGGGCCAGGATAACAGCCCCTACACCCTGATCCTGACCAACACAAACGGCATAACCGGGGACGTGGACGTACCGGAGGCCGTGATCAACACCGCTGAGAGCTACTCGGTGGGCGCCTGGGTCAATCTCAACGACACCACCGGCTTCCACACGGCGGTCAGTATCGACGGCCAGCATGTCAGCGCCTTCTTCCTGCAGTACTGCGGCCAGTGTGGCACGTTCGCCTTCGCCGCGCCGGGCAGCGACGCGACCGGCCCGGCGTCGATCCGCGCCCAGGCCACCATCGGGACGCCCAAGACCGGGACGTGGTACTACCTCACCGGCGTCTACGACGCCGCCAACCAGGTGATCAAGCTGTACGTCGACGGCGTCCTGCAAGACACGCAGCCGTACTTCGGCGCCTTCCAGGCGACAGGGCACACCGCGATTGGCCGCGGCAAGTTCAACGACAACCCGGTGGACTTCTTCCCTGGCCGGATCGATGAAGTGCGCCTCTATCAGGGTGTCCTGAGCGATGCGCAGATTGCGGCGCTGGCCGGTACGGCCACGGGCACGACGACTCCGACGAGTGTGGCCACGGGCACGACCACCGCCGTCCCGTCCGTGACGGGCACGACCACCGCCGTCCCGTCCGTGACGGGCACGACCACCGCCGTCCCGTCCGTGACCAGTACAGGGACGACGGCGCCCACGGCCACAAGCACACAGACAGCGGCGCCGACGAGCACGACTGTCCCGCCGACAGCGACGGGCACGGCCGTCCCGCCGACCGCCACAAATACCGCTGTTCCGCCGACCATGACCAGTACCGCTACCGCTATGCCGGCCACGGCGACCAATACCGCTGTCCCGCCGACGAGCACGAGCACGCCGACGGCCCTGCCAGTGTGCCAACTCTTCGTGCTGCCCGCCTTCGACACCGTTCCGCGCGGCGGCAACCAGGCCCTGCTCGTGGACGCCGCGCCTGATTCCGCTATCACGCTCACCGTGCGGGCGAATTATCCGGCCCAGGCGACGCTCTACACCGACAGCAGTCTGGGGTCGTCCGACGGCTTCGGAGGCGTCCTCACGGGCGCGCGCGTCTCTGGCGGCTACCGCTACGCGTTCCGGGTCGAAGCGTCCGGCCTGGCGCTGCTGACCTTCGCCATCCCTCACACCGCGCGCCAGGGCACGGTCGTGATACAGGTCGCGGCCCAGGAGCCCTGTGGCCTGTTCCAGACGGTCACGACCTTCCAGGTGCGCGGCCGGGTGACGGGAGCGGGCGCGAGCGCGCCGCGCGCCACGGCGGGGGCGGTGACGCTGGCGATCCCGCTGCCGCGTGGTGACGCGCCCCCGGCGAACGCGGGCCAGTTGGCGCGACGGGGCCTGCTCCAGGTGACGACGCGGGGACGTGGCGCCAGCGCCCAACGCGTCCTACACGTCACCTACCACGCGCACGCCCGCCCGGCGTCCACCCCAACGGCGGGCGCGGCGCACACGCGGACGCGGCCCCACACGCTGTTCGGGGTCGCGGTCGGAGCGGGGACATAGGCCGCGTCGTCGTAGCAGAAAATTGAACATCCATCCTGCGCCAGGCGTGTCCCCGCGCTTGGCGTAGGATGGATGTTGATTGATGGATGTCGGAGGAGACACGCCGTGGGCGCGTCATGCGGCGCGTAGGTCTTCAAGTAGGAGTATCGCGTAGGTCTTCAAGTAGGAGTATGAGGATCAGCTATGAACGTGAGAGAAAAGATTTTCCGCGCATGCGGGCTACTGATCATCATGGCGTCGCTGACCGTGACGAGTTCCGGCGGCCCCCTGATGTCCCAGGCGTCCACCAACCCGCGCACTGCCCGGCCCACCGCTGCCCAGCCCGGTGCGTACCACAACCCGGTGATCCCGGGGAACGCCGCAGATCCGTCGGTCATCCGCGCGCTCGACGGCTACTACTACCTCTTCGCGACGAGCAGCCGCTTCAGCGGCAGCGCGACGTTGCACATCTTTCCGATCTGGCGCTCGACGGACCTCGTCAACTGGACGTATCAGGGGGATGCGTTCGCTCAGGCGCCCGACTGGGTGCAGTCCGCCGATGCGCTGTGGGCGCCCGATGTCCACTACTTCGACGGCGCGTACTATCTGTACTACACAGCGGACAAAGTCAAGGGGCTGCCCCCTTATGGCGCGTCGGGCCAAGGCTGGCCGGATGGCGTGTCCGCGATCGGGGTGGCGACCGCGCCGACGCCCCTCGGGCCGTGGACGGACGCTGGTCCGTCGGCCGGAGGCGGCTTCCAACACGGCCCGATCGTACCGCCAAGCTGGGGCTGGTGCACCGACCCGACGAAGGCGGGATGCTACAACTGGACGTTCGACTCCTTCGTCTACACCGGCCCCGACGGGCGGCGCTGGCTGTATGAGGGCAGTTACTTCGGCGGCAATCGACTGCACCAGTTGAGCCCGGACGGGTTGAGCCTCGCACCGGGTGTCGCCGCCGTGCAGTTCGGACACAACATCCGCGGCGAGGCCAACTACGTTGTGCCACATGAGGTCAACGGCCAGCGATACTACTATATGTTGAACTCGGAATCCGACTGCTGTGCCGGGGCAAACAGCCCGTACAGCGTTATCGCGAACCGCTCCACGACGCCAAACGGCCCCTTCAGTGACCAGAATGGCGCGCCGATGGAGTGGTCATACGGGCCGGTACACCAGTACAAACCGGGTGATTCTCCGACCGACAGCCCGATCTGGTGGAATCTCGCCGATGAAGGCGGCGGGTATCCGGTACTCAAGCAGAATGGCGACGGTATCGTCGGGGCCGGTGGACAGGCGGTCATCAAGGATGTGACTGGCCAGGATTGGCTGGTTTACCACGGCATCGACGAGCACAACCCATGGCTGAACAACGGGCCGGCCGGGGATACCAGCCCGCTGCGCCAGTTATTTATCGACCAGTTGGACTGGACGCCGGATGGCTGGCCAACCGTGAACGACGGCAACGGCCCCAGCGTGGAAAGCTCTGCCCCAACGACTGTGCCCCTGGTCGGTGATAACTTCAACATGGGAGCCTGGGGGGCGCCGAACTATAGCGGCGACACGCGCGCCCCCTGGCATGTGGTCGATGGCGATTGGCAGCAGGGCGCCGCTGACCCCGCCACGGGCGGTTATCTGCGTCAGGCGGACACCACCGGCACCGCTCTGACCATCGCCGACAACGGCGCGGACACTAGTCAGTCGGGCTACTACGCGCAGTGTGACCTGCGTGCGGAGAACGACGCCGCGCGGGGCAGCTACGGATGCGCCACGTCGGTTACGGCAGGGAGTAGCGGCGCTCAAGCAAGCTACATCGCCGCCACCGTCGACGCCGCCCATAGCCAACTCATCCTCGCGTCCTATGAGAATGGCCAGGTCTCCGGCACGGTGGTAACCGCGACGCTGCCGATGAGCTTCACCGCATCCTCCTGGCATCACCTGGCCGTCAAGCTCGACCCATCCGCCACCGGTGGCCCAACTGTCACCGCGACGTTGGAGAACGAGGACGGCAATCCCCTGGCCGAGGCGCATTTGCCTGTCTCCGCGGGACTCGCCACCACCCCCGGCGGGATCGCGCTGCTCACCGAGGGCATGGCGGCCGACTTCGACAACGTCACCCTGGCGGGGCGTTCCGCCACGACGGCCCAGCCCGCGACGGCGCCGGCCACGGGTCCGTTGGATACCACCCGGTCGGATGACTTCGGCGCCCACCTGGGCGCGCAGTGGACCTGGCTGCGGGAGGATCCGACGCTGCACAGCTTCGCGCCCGACGGCGCGTTGAGCCTGACCAGCAACGGCAACCTGGACGAATGGCAGCGGCTCAACGCCAACGCGACCAACCCTCCGGACCTGCCGCCCACGAAGAACATCCTCTTGCAAGCGGCGCCCGCAGGCGACTACACGATCGAAACGAAAATGCATTTCGACCCCCAGACGCCCAACCTGGAAGCGGGCCTGCTCGTCTACAGCGATGACGACACCAATGTAGCGAACGCCGTCGCCTGGAATGCGATGCTGACTCAGGTCGTTTCGATCCGGAACATGTTGAGCGCCTTGCCGAGCACGGTCCAATCCTGCCCGCTGTCGCATCCGATGACCGGCGCGAACGTGGCGGTCACGCAGTATAGCCACGAACTGTGCCCGCCGCTCGCGGAGCACACGTCCCAGGAGTATCCGGCCAGTTTGAAGTGCTGCTGGGCCGGCAACGCACAGGGACCGAACGGCTCGTACCTCGGCGGCAACCTCGACCCGTCGCACATCACAGTCTGGCTGCGCATCTATCGCCACGGTGACGTCTACACGCCGTGGTTCAGCCTCGATGACAAGACCTGGACACGCGAGAACGCCTGGACGCTCACATCGAGCTCATCGGAGTTTCCGCTGAAAATCGGGCTTTTCGCGCAGAACAATCAACAGGTTGACGCGACCGGCGCCCAGGCATGGTTCGACTACTTCCACGTCTACGCGCAAGACTCTGGCGCCGGGACCCCGACGGCCGGCGCGACGGGCACGACGACCGTAACGCCCGCTAGTACCGCCACGGCGACTGTGAGTAATACGGCTACATCGGCGCCGACGGGCACTGGTACGCCGGCAGCGGCGCCAACAGGGACAAACACGGCGACGGCTGTCTCTACCGAAACGAGCACGGCAACAAGCGATCCAACGGGGACTGGCGCGGCAACAGCCGTTCCAACCGAAACGGGGACTGCGACAGGCGTCCCGACGGGGACAAGCACGGCCACGAGTACCCCCGTGGCCGCCACGAGCACAAGCACGGCCGTCCCACCGATGAGCACAAGCACGGCCGTCCCACCAACGAGCACGCCGACAGTCCCGCCGGTGTGCCAACTCTTCGTGCTGCCTGCCTTCGCCACTGTCCCGCGCGGTGGTCACCAGGTCCTGCTCGTGGACGCCGCGCCCGATTCGGCCATGACGCTCACCGTCCGGGCCAATTACCCGGCCAGCGCGACGCTCTACACCGACAGCAGCCTGGCCGGCGACGGCTTCGGGACCGGCCTCACGGGGACGCCCGTCTCCGGTGGTTACCGCTACGCCTTCCGGGTCGAGGCGTCCGGCCTGGCGCTGCTGACCTTCGCCATCCCCCACGCCGCGCGGACGGGCACGGTCGTGACGCAGGTCGCGGCCCAGGAGCCGTGTGGCCTGTTCAAGACGGTCACGACCTTCCAGGTGCGCGGCCGGGTGACGGGAGTGGGCGCGGCGACACGTTCCGCTGGACGCACCGTGACGCTGGTGATCACGCTGCCACACGGGGCCGCACTGCCGGCGAACACCGGCCAGTTGGCGCGGCACGGCGTGCTGCGCGTGACGACGCAGGGGCAGGGCGCCACGGCGCAACGTGTCCTGCGCATCACCTACCACCCGCGCTCACGGCCGACGTCCGTCACGGCCGGCGCGGCGCACCCGCGGCCCCACACGCTGTTTGGGGTCGCGATCGGGACGGGGACATAGGCCGCGTCGTCGTAGCAGAAAATTGAACATCCATCCTGCGCCAGGCGTGTCCCCGCGCTTGGCGTAGGATGGATGTTGATTGATGGATGTCGGAGGAGACACGCCGTGGGCGCGTCATGCGGCGCGTAGGTCTTCAAGTAGGAGTATGAGGATCAGCGAGGCGCTCACGGACCGGCCGCCCGGCCCTGGTTTGGGCCATGAGGTGATCCGGTCGATCCCGGCCGGATGCGTCGCGCTCGGCCAGACGCTAGAACAAGATGAGGAAGATTCGAGGTGCTCATGTCCACGCTCACTATCCGCGCTATACGCACCATCATGACGGCGCCCCGGGGCCTCCGCCTCGTCGTCGTCAAGGTCGAGACCTCCGAGCCGGGGCTCTACGGCCTGGGCTGCGCCACGTTCACCCAACGCCATCTCGCCGTGCGCGCGGCCATCGACGACTACCTCGCGCCGCTCCTCACCGGGCGCGATCCGCAGCGCATCGAGGATATCTGGCAGACCATGCACGTCAATTCCTACTGGCGCAATGGACCCGTGCTCAACAACGCCATGTCCGGCGTCGATATGGCCCTGTGGGATATCAAGGGTAAGCTTGCTGGCCTCCCGGTCTACCAATTATTGGGCGGGAAATGTCGTGAGGCCGCCGCCGTGTACCGCCATACCGACGGCCGCGACCCGTCGGAGGTCGCGGAGAAAGTGCAGGCGTTCATGGACGAGGGGTACCACTACATCCGCTGCCAGATGGCGGGGTATGGTGGGGCGGCCCCGACACGCCAGGCGCCGGACGGAGCCATGCCGGGCGTCTACTTCGATCCTGAGAGCTACGCTCGTGGCGTCCCGCGCCTCTTCGAGCACGTCCGCGCGCGGGTCGGAGAGGAGGTGGCGCTGCTGCACGACATCCACGAGCGCCTCGTGCCGATCGAGGCGGTGCGTCTGGCCAAGGCGCTCGAGCCCTACCGGCTGTTCTTCCTGGAAGATCCGTTGCCGCCGGAACAGATCGCCTGGTTCCACGCCATCCGCCAGCAGTGCGCCGTCCCCCTCGCCATGGGCGAGTTGTTCGTCACCCCGACGGAGTGGATGCCGCTGATCACCGCACGCCTTATCGACTTTATCCGCGTGCATATCAGCGCTATCGGGGGCGTGACACCGGCGCGCAAGCTGGCCGCGGTGTGCGAAGCGTTCGGCGTCCGCACGGCCTGGCATGGCCCGGCGGATGTCTCGCCGGTGGGCCACGCGGCGAATCTCCACCTCGACCTCGCCTGCCCCAACTTCGGCGTACAGGAATGGATGCCTTTCACGGATGAGGAGCAGGCGATATTTCCGGGGTGTCCCGACGTGCGAGCGGGCTATATGTACCCGAACGACCGCCCAGGCCTGGGCATCGATCTCGACGAACGGGAAGCGGCCCGCTATCCATGCGCGCATGAGACGATCGACTGGACGCAAACACGCACGCCGGATGGGACGCCTGCGTATCCATAAGAGTGGAGAGAAGCGGAAGGAAAGGAAGAGGCGGCCGGCGTGCCAACGACCGGCGAGGACACGGCCATCGAGGATGGTGGCGCGCCGGGAAGGAGAACGATGAAAAGACCGTGCGACCGGGCGTGACTCTGGTGGTCGCTCGAAGGCTGGACGCCTAGTCTGTAGCGCTTGGACCGACCGCGCGAGGAAGCCGGAGTGTTGGTCGGGAGCGCGTATGCCGTCAGACGGTCGAGCGTCCAAGATACGACGGGCAAGCCCGAGTGGCGGGGGGTGGTCAAGGCTGCGGCGATCACCTCATCGACCTCCGCATGGCTGTCTGTGGGTGGGCAGCCCGGACGCGGGGCATCAGCAGGCCGTCGAGCCCTACCGTATTGAACCGCTTGAGTCAGGCACGTACGCCCGCTCATTCAAGCGAAGGTCGGCGGCGATGGCGGGGACACACCAACCTTGGGCGGCGAGCCAGATGATGCGCGCACGCTCGACCGTGCGCGCTACCTCGGTGTGCGACGGGCGCAGACGGGTGATCGTGCAGACGGGTGATCGTTGTGTGTTCCTCGGAGGTTATCGGACGGAGATGCCGTATGTCGGGATCTATGTCACGGTTGGGCACACCCTTTGCACTGGTGGTCGTGGGTGAACGAGATGACGAGGAGGACGCTCGGATGAAATCTTTTACCGCAGCCGAACCGCTAGCGCGCACCGATCATCGCGCGCGGCGCGTCCTGGTTACCGGCGCCGCCGGTCGCATCGGCTCCTATTTTGCCGCCCATGCGCCTGACACGTATCGTCTCCGCCTAATGGTCCAGGACGTGGCGCAGGGTGCGGCGATTGAGGGGCATGGGGAGGTCGTCGTGGCCGATCTGGGCGACCTGGAGCGATTGAAGGATCTCTGCCAGGACATCGATACCGTCGTGCATCTGGCCGGCGACCCGCGCCCATCCGCCACCTGGCACAGCGTGCTCCCGACCAATATTATTGGGACGTATCATACCTTCGTGGCGGCCAAGAGCGCGGGGTGCCGGCGCGTCGTCTACGCTTCCTCGATCCATGCCGTCTCGGGTTACCCCGCCGACGTGCAGGTCAAGACCGGCGATCCCGTCAACCCGGGTGACCTCTATGGCGTCTCCAAGTGTTTCGGCGAGGCGCTGGGACGCTACATGGCCGAACAGGAGGGGCTCTCGGTCATTGCCCTGCGGATCGGTGCTTTCCAACCAACGGAGACCGTCCAGCAGGAGAGCGGCCTGCCGTATCTCGACGCCTTCGTCTCGCAGCGTGACCTGCACCAGCTCATCATGCGCTGCATCGACGTCGAGGACGTTCGCTTCGCCGTCCTGCACGGACTCAGCGATAATCGTTTCAAGCGGCTCGACATCTCGGATGCGCGCACCCTGGTCGGCTACGCGCCCCAGGACGACGCGCTGGCGGAACTCCCCCAGCTCAAGGATCTGCGCCTGCGCAACGCCGTCAAAGCGCACAACCGATCGGACGACGGCCAGAAGTCAGGCCTACGGGATGAGGTATAAGCGCGTGGAGTCGCCTCGTACGTACACGATAGGGAGTGCCGATGGTGAAGCCGCCGGCGAGGGATAACCTGTCCGGCGCCAGGCACCTGGCGCCCGTGCGGTGGTGAACCCGCGCTCAGAGCGGCCGGTCGCTACCCGAACGATCAGCGTCACAAGCGCTATGCCCTCAGCGTGTGGCTGTCCCTTACACGCCAAACCCCGATACCCATCACACGGCGCTGCATCACCTGGCCCGTACCCTGCAGTACGGTCCCTTCCAGGCGTACACGAGGAGTACAGCAAGGTGTCGTGCATGTACAACGCGAACCACGCGCACACTGCGCGCTCGTCCCAAGGGGCTAGCGTCGCGGCATGGACGCCCCTTGTCGCGCTGTCCACGCCGTCACGGCTGGTCACCCCCCTGTCGAATGGCTGCGACCAGCGCGTGCGCGCGCGCGATCAGCGCATCCCAGTCACCATGTGCGACGGCGTCCTCGGCGACTAGCTTCCCGCCGACCGCGACGCCAACGGCACCCGCGCGCAGATAGGCGGCGGCGTTCGTTTCGTCCACGCCACCCGTGGGCATGAGCGGGACGCGCGGCAAGGGCGCCAGGAGGTCGGCGATGTAGCGCGGGCCGAACGCGCGCGCCGGGAAGACCTTGACCACGTCGGCACCCGCGCGCCAGGCCGTCACGATCTCCGTCGGCGTCAAGGCGCCGGGCAGGGCCAACGCGCCCCGCGCGCGCGCCAGCGCGACGACCGCCGGGTCGAAGCCGGGCGAGACCAGGAACTGCGCGCCAGCGTCGAGGCAGCGCTGCGCCTCTTCCGCGTCGAGCACCGTCCCCGCTCCCACAATGATGTCATCGCCGAAACGTGCCCTGCACGCCGTGATGGCCGGGACCGCGCCGGGAGAGGTCAAGGTAAACTCCAGCACGCGGATACCGCCCGCGACCAGGGCCTCGGCGACCCGCGCCAGCGGCGCTTCGTGGCGCAGCCGGATAATCGCCACCAGGCGATGATCTAGCGTGCGCTTCAGTACCTCATCGTGATTGAGCATCGTTATCTCCTTGGTCGATAGTCGTCAGTCTCCACTCGCGGCCAAGCTCACGGCTCATCGGATACCCTTCCCAATCGCCGGTCGTCGCGACCGCTGCGGCGCCGATGCGCGCGCCGAGTGCGAGACAGCGCGGCAATGAGTCGCCGCGCAAGAGCCCCGCGATGAACCCCGCGTCGAAGCCGTCGCCCGCGCCCACGCTGTCGACGACCGCGACGGGGTAGGGCGCGACGCTGACATCCTCTCCCTCCACCATGGCCCGCGCGCCTCGCGGCCCCAATTTGAGCACGACTGCGCGTGGACCCAGCGCGCGGACCGCGCGCAGGACGGCTGTGTTGGACAGACCGGGGAACAGATAGGCAGCGTCTTCATCGCCCAGGAGGACGACGTCGGCGCGCGCCATCAGCGCATGCAAAGCGGCAATCCCTGCCGCAGGCTCAGGCCAGAGTTGCGGCCGCACATTGGGGTCGACACACACGCGCGCCCCCGCCGCGCGCGCGAGCGTGATCGCGCGGTCCACGGTCGCGGCGCACTCCGCCGAGAGCGCCGGGGTAATGCCGGTGACGTGCAGCAGGCGCGCCCCCGCGAACTGGGCGACGGTCAGGTCCGACGGGGCCAGACGGCTCGCCGCGGAGCCACGGCGATAGTAATAGACGCGGCGCGGACCATGGGCGATGCGCTCCTTGAAGAAGACGGCCGTGGGCGCGCCTGGGTCAACAGGGGCATCGACGACCACGCCCTCCCGCTCTAGCGTCGCGCGTGTATAGCGCCCGAACGGGTCGTCGCCGAGCCGACTGATCCAGCGCGGCCGGAGCCCGAGGCGGGCCAGTGCGATCGCCAGGTTACTCTCCGCGCCGCCGAGCGAGCGCTCGTACGTCGCGGCGTCTTCCAAGCTCACAGCGCCAGTCGGCCACAGCAAGACCATAGTCTCGCCCAGGGTCACGATGTCGCACGAACGTCTCTCGTCCAAGTGTGCGCCACCGACGTGTCTGTGTGCATCACCGGTCACGGCTCGTGCGCCTCCGTCTCGATCGCGCCGCGCGCGTCGCGCCGCCCCCATGAGCAGCGGACCAATCGCGGATAGGCCGGCCGCTGGCCGTCACGCGGGGCAATCGCCCCTCTCGCAACAATGACCCCATCCCCGGCCACAGCGGGACCATGATGTCGCCGTCGCCCCCAGGCGGCGACAGCGACGTGATCCACGCGGCCCACGCCCAGGACGGCTGCCTAGATGTGCGTTCGTTGTCACCTGTCTGATGCGTCATGTCGTTGCGTGCCTGGGGCCTCATCATCATGTGACGCGCCATCGTGTCCTCCCGTATCGCCTTACTGTGCGGAGATGGTTACGCGTCGCTTCACGTAGGCGGGAATAACCGGTGTGCGCGCAATACCAGCCGGCGACGGTCACAACGCGACGCGGATCCATCGCCGTGCTCTGCCAAAGATCGAAATGTTGTGGGATGATGGTCTGTGCGCCACTGTCGCGCGCCGCTCGCGCCGCATCGGCCTCGTCCATATAGAGTGTCTCGCCCGGCGGGCTCACCCCGACACTCACGAGGATGGCATCCAACGTCCAGCGCCGGGCGAGCGCGTGAAAGCCGTCAAAATACAGGCTGTCGCCACAGTGCAGGATGGCAACGTCTGGTGTCTCGACGACGTAGCCGTTGCAGTCTTGCGCGGCCGGGTCATGCATGGCGACGGCCGTCAGATGCACGTCTTTGACGGCCAGCGCCTGCTCGTGTCTCAGCAGGTGGCAACGCTCTGACGGATAGCCGATGCCGCGGGCAACCGCGACGCAGGCGGCTGACCCAATAACCAGGGCCTGCGTGTGCGCCAGCAAGGCCGTGAGCGTTGTCGGGTCGGTATGGTCATCGTGCTCGTGCGTCAGGACGACGGCGTCAACCCCCGCTAGGCGCGCGGGGTCAAACGCCGGTGGGATCGCGCGTATCCAGTGGGGTGGGTGGGACGGGCCGGTGAATGGGTCGATCGTGATGAGGGCCGAGGCGCTCTTGACGATGTACCCGGCGCCGCCGATGGGCCACAGCGTGAGGTCGCCAGCCGCAACGCGCGTACGACGCACAGCCTGTACCAGGTCACTGTGCGTCCGTCTGGCCGACGCCCTCACTGCACCCATCACGTTCCGCTCCCTTCCATAATACGCACCGGATGCCCCTCGCCGGCCGGGCAGCGTCGGAGGTCAGGACACGATCGCTTGCGCAGACAAAACCGTCGCGACATGTGACGATACCCCGTGCCCGCGGCGTACCGGCCCAAACCACATGACCGCTCTCGATGACCCCGTGAATGGGCGTAATCTCTCAGGTAACGCCCCATCCCCGTCGGGCGGCCTGCGTCCCGCTCATGGAACGACGGCGAGGTCTCTCTTCGTGCACGTCGCCGTGTCATAACCAGACCATCACTACCAATCGGCGAACGACCCGTCATCAGGGTGGGCGACCCGCGGCGTCTCCCAACTCCCGTCGTAGAGGCGCGCCGCCACCGCGTTGTCGTCGAGTTGTATCCCCAGGCCGGGCGCCGTTGGTAGATCGATGTAGCCATCCCGCACCACGAATGGCTGCGTCAGGTAGCCCTCGCCGAGCGAGACCTGCTCCTGGCACAGGAAGTTCGGGCTGCACGCATCGACCTGTAGGCCCGCCGCCAGCGAGATGGGGCCGAGCGGATTGTGGGGGGCGATAGCCGCGTAGTAGACCTCGGCCATCGCGGCGATCTTGCGCACCTCGCCAATCCCGCCGGCGTGGCAGAGGTCGGGCTGGAGCACGCGCGCGGCCTGCTTCTCCAGCACCTCGCGGAAGCCCCACCGCGTGTAGAGGCGCTCACCCGTCGCGATAGGGATCGTAGTCGAGCGGGTCACCGCGACCAAAGCGTCCACGTTCTCCGGCAGCACCGGCTCCTCAACGAACAGCAGGCTGCAGTCCTCAAGCTCCTTGCACAAACGAATGGCCATGGCGGGGCTGACACGTCCGTGAAAGTCGACGGCGAGATCCACCGTGTCCGGGATCGCCGCGCGCATCGCCTGGATGCGCCCGACCTGGCGCTCGACGTAAGCCTTGGTATCGATGATGCGCACCGGCGCGTCGAGCGCCGTCTTGAGCGCCGTGTACCCCTGGGCGACACGCTCGCGGGCGCTCCGCACGGCCTCCTCGGGGCTGTCTCCTCCGCAATGGGCGTAGACGCGGATGCGGTCGCGCACCGCGCCGCCCAGGAGGTGGTACACGGGTACGCCCAGCGACTGGCCCAGGATGTCCCAGAGCGCCTGCTCGATGCCACTGATGGCGCTGAGCAGGATGGGACCACCGCGGTAGAACGTGCCCCGATACATCGTTTGCCAGTGTCGCTCGATGTGGCGTGGGTCCTGGCCGATCAGGTAAGATTCCAACTCACGCACGGCCATGGCGACGGTGCGCGCGCGGCCCTCGACGATCGGCTCGCCCAGCCCCACAATCCCCTCGTCCGTGTGGACCTTCAGAAAATGCCAGCGCGGCTTGACGAATAAGCTTTCCAGTGTCGTGATCTTCACGTATCCGACCTCTCTCCCCTTCTTGGCTGCGTCCCTTGTGTCGCCCACTCGGGAGAGCGCGCCGTCAAGCCGCCGTCGACGACCAACTGCGCGCCCGTGACGAAGCACGCCGCGTCGGAGACGAGGTAGAGCACGGCGGCCGCGACGTCCGCGAAAGTCCCCACACGTCCAACCGGATACAGCGTCCGCGCGAGGCGCTCCACCTGTGGGCTATAGGCCTCGGGGCCGTGATCGACGATGAGTCCCGGCAGGATCGCATTCGCGCGGATGTTGTCCGGCCCATACTCGGCGGCAATCTGCCGGGTTAAGGCCAGCAACCCCGCCTTGGCCGCGTCGTAGGCCGGGCATTGCGGATAGGCCACCACGGCATGCACCGAGGCGATGTTGACGATGGCGCCGCCACCGGAGGCGATCATCGCCGGGATAGCGTACTTGGCGCCTAGGAATGCGCCGGTCAGACAGACCGACAGCACGGCGTTCCACTCCTCGAGGCCGAGGTCGGTCACGCTCGCCCGCGCATCGACCTTGGCGTTGTTCACCCAGATGTCCAGCCGGCCGTAGGTGTCCAGCGCCGCCGCCGCCAGCGCCGCCATATCCTCGGCGTGGCTGACATCGGCGCGGCGATAGAGCGCCTGTCTGCCCGACGACCGGATCTCCACGGCTGCGGCTTCTCCGTCGACCACGTCGCTTATCACGACGGCGGCGCCGGCCCGCGCCAGCGTCTGGGCGATCGTCAAGCCGATGCGCCGCGCCGCGCCCGTTACGACGGCCACTCTTCCCTGCAGCTCCTGCATGCCTGAACCCCTAGCCCTTCAGCCCCGTGGTCACGATGCCCTGGACGAAGAAACGCTGGGCGACGAAGAAGAGGACGATGACGGGCAGGCTGTAGTAGATCGCCCCGGCGGCCAGGACGTTGGTCAAGACGTTGCCGTGTGGGTCGGTATAGCCCGCGCCCATGGCGACGGCCAGGGTCGTGTTGTTCGTGCTCAGGAAGATGAGGGGCGCGAACCAGTCGTTCCAGGTCCACTGGAACGAGAGGATGGCCACGGTCGCCACGACTGGTTTGGACAGTGGCAGGAAGATCTGCCAGAAGATGCGCCCGTAGCCGCAGCCGTCCACGATCGCCGCGTCCTCGATGTCGAGCGGGATGGCGGCGAAGAATTGGCGAAACAGGAATCCCAGGAAGGGACTGGCCGACAGGCCCCACAGCACCCAGGGCCAGTAGGTGTTGACCAGCCCGATGCGCGCGAAAATCATGTAGGTGGGGATGATGGTCAGGATCGGGGGCAGCATGGTCATCGAGAGCATCATGACGAACAGGGGCCGCTTGCCCCAGCCGCGCAGTCGGGCGAAGCCGAAGCCCACCAGGGCGCTCGTTGCCGTCGTCAACACACAGAAGATCGTGGCCAGGAACACCGAGTTCCACGCGAACTGACCGAAATTAATGGTGGTCAGGGCCAGTCCAAAGTTGCCCCACTGGGCCTGCTGGGGCAGCCAGTGGACGGGATAGGCGGCCATCTCGGCGAGCGTCTTGAGCGCGGTGAGAATGAGCCACAGGAACGGCGCGGCGAAGATGATGCACAGGACGATGAGGGCCGCGACGGTGAGGACCGTCCCCCTGTGCGGCCGGCGACGCTCCGCGCGCACGCCACCTACGGCCCGTTCGGAGACCGGTAGCGCCTGACTCATGCTAGCCTTCTTTCCCTTGCGCGACTTCGTAGAACACCCAGAGCGTGCTGGAGCGGATCACGAGCAGCGTGAACACGAGCAGCACGACGAAGAGGACCCACAACAGGGCCGCACCGTACCCGAAGCGCTGATTATTGAAGATTTGTTGGTAGACGTTGACCATATAGAGGTAATTGCCGCGCGGGACCTGCGTGTAGCCGCTGGCGCCGCCGGCCGTGGGGGTGAGCAGCAGCGGCTGGATCAGCGTTTGCAAGGCGCCGATCACTCCGGTCACCACCTGGAAAAACAGCACGGGCGTGAGCAGGGGCAGGACCACGGAGCGGAAGCTCTGCCACGCGTTGGCGCCGTCCATAGCCGCCGCCTCACGCAGTTCGGTGGGAATGCCCTGCAGGCCAGCCAGGAAGATGATCATGCCACTACCCATGCCCCAGAGCACCATCACGATCAGGGCGATGAAGGCCGTGGGATCTTGCAGCCAAATCACCGGCTTGATGCCGACGAGTCCCAGGGCGGCGTTGATGATGCCCGCGTCGGTGTCGAACATGCTTTTCCAGATGATAGCGGCAGCCACGACGGGCACGATGGCCGGCAAGTACAGGATGGTGCGGAAGACGCCGATGCCGCGCAGCGGACGGTTCAAGAGGAGGGCCAGCCCCAAGCCACCGGCGATGCCCAGGGGCACCGCGATGGCGGTGTATAGTACCGTGCGCCCCAAACTCCACCAGGTATCGGGGTCGCCCAGAAGCTCCGTGTAATTCTGCAGGCCGAGCCAATGCCAGCGGCCGGACATGCCGTCGAAACTGGTGAAGCTGAGCCCGAGCGCGTAGACGAGCGGGATCAGTGTGAGCGCGAGGAACCCGATCACCAGCCACGGGGAGATGAACAGGTAGAACGTGCGATTGGAATAACGTGACCACGAGTGGCGCCGTGCCCGCGCGGAGGGGACAGCGCGTACGGCCTGGGCGGCCTGCGGCCCGGAGTGAAGAGCCATCGGCACTCCTTTCTTATTCTCTACCAGGCCCACCTGGGCCTGGACGGCCGATCCGGCCATCCAGGCCCGGAGGGACGACGATACCCTCGTTAGGCGTTGGCCTCCGACTTGCCGCGCGCGAGGAGTTGATTGACCGCGTTCTGCAGATCGCGGATGCCGCTGTCGAGCGAGGCCTTGCCGTGCATGACCGGCTCGATGTATTTGATGATGGCCGCCTCCATGGCGTCGCTGCCGATATAGGGCGAGTAGTGCAAGATAGTCAGGTATTTCGATTCGTTGGCCTGGACGGCGTTGGTGCGCTTGTCGAAGGATGTCGTGTCCGGCACGTCCGCGTGATACTTCTCGACGGCCGGGAGCCCCCAGCCGCCGCTGGCCCGCTCGTAGGCCGGCATCCCGCCCATAAAGTATTCCATGAACGTCCACGCGAGGTCTTTGTGGGCGGTACGCTGGGGAATCCAGGCACCGGTCCCGGCGAAGCAGGCGCTCACACGCTTGCTGCCCCACAGCGGCGCGGGGGCGAAGGCGACCTGGGACAACAGCTTGGGCGCGTTAGCCACGATGTCGCCGTGGTACCAGTATCCCCACTGCACGATCGCCTTACGGCCGGCGAAAAAGGGCTCCGACGTCCCGGAGTAGGGGTCGATCGGTGACGGGCCGACGCGCGCCTGGGCCCAGTCAACATACCACTTGAAGGCTTTGCGCGCCTCCGGCGTCGTGAAATCGACCTGCGAGTAGTCGCTGTTCCACAGCGATTTGCCCTCCTGCGCCAGCATCTGAATGAGTTTGCCCTGCATGAAGGCGCCCCACCCAATGTCGAGCCCGTAGACCAGGAAGCGGTTGCCCGCGCGCACGGTCAGCTTCTTGCCCATGGCGAGCAACTCGTCGTAGCTGACCGGCGCAGTCCCGCTCAGAGGCTTCACGCCGGCTTTCTTGAACAGCGCCTCGTTGTACCAGAGCGTGCCGTCCTGGGACCAGTCCTTGACCGCGCCGTAGCGCGGACCCTGCCCCTGCGTCTTCCCATTCCAACGGTACACATTGTTGATCGGCATGAGCCCGGAGGGATTGAGAACTTTGCTCTTCGCGAAATACGAGGTCAGGTCGAGGGCCAAGCCCCGCGACACTTGGTTGAGGATGTCCGGCGCGCCCGCCGAGCGGATGAAGTCCGGCGGATTGCCGGAGGAGAACATGGTGCTGAGGCGGATCGGGTCATAGGTGATCAGATTAATCTTGACGCCGGGGTGCTGCTGCTCGAACGTCTTGATATCCTTGGCGGTGAGCTCGGCCGCGGTGTACATGACGTTCAGCGTGGTGGTGGCGCGATCGCTTGTCGCCTCCGCACGCGAGAACGAGCTCGGGTTCAACAACGCGCCGGCACCGGCGACGGCGCCGGCGGCGAGGGCCGATTTCTCCAGGAAACGGCGGCGAGACAGGGATGATGCCATGATCATACACTCCTTGACGATTACAACGACGATGTCGTATCGATGAACTGAGAAGCAACGGCCCCGCGACCTTCGCCAGCGATGATGCCGCGCGATGTCGATCGGGCGCCTCGGCGATTTGTTGTCATCACCCCCTTTCCGTTGCTTCTATCGTGGATAACGGTTTCATGCCCCGACCACGGAGCGCGCTCATTGAGGCGCGGCGGCCAATCGGAACGTCGATAGCCCAACGCGGCCGAAATGGCACACGCGGCCGCGAGCACGCCATTGATCACCGGGCGGTTGTCTTCGATGGGGCCTAGCCGACTGGCCGGGCCGGCCACACTGATCGCGGCGACGAGCGCGCCATCCCGGCCGACAAGGGGCGCGGCGACACAACAAATATCGGCCTCGTGCTCCTCTCGATCGAAGACGTAGCCCCGTTGACGGCCTTCCGCGAGATGCTGCATCAAGTCGCCGAGTGTGACGATGGTTGTATCCGTGAATCGCACGAGGGGCGTCAGCGTGAGCAGCGCGCGCACATGCTCTACGTCTGAGAAAGCCAGCAGCGCTTTGCCCAATCCCGTGCAGTACGCGGGGAAGCGCGCACCGACCTGCGAGGACATGATGCCGACAGAGTGGAGCCCCGGCAATTTCTCCAGATAGACCACATCGGTTTGATGTAAGACCCCCAGATGCACCGTCTCGGCGGTCGCGTCACGTAACGCCTGCAAGTGCGGCAGGGCCAGGCGACGAATGGGATCGCCATCGCGGAAGGCCCAGGCCAGTTCCAGGCACGCGAGGCCGAGTTTGTAGCTGTTACTCTCCGCGTGACGTTCAACGAAGTGACGGGAGATCAGCGACGCGAGCAGGCGATAGGTCGTGCTGCTGCTCAACGCTACGGCGTCGCTGATCTCCGTCAGCGTCCGCCGTTCGCCGTCGGCGAGGAGCGTCACGATATCGATCGCGCGATCCAGGACCCGGATGTTGTAGCGATCCTGGTCGGGCCGCTTCATCTTCATCGTGGCCGACACCCGATGCCCCGTGAGGTCAGTGTGCATGGGCCTAATCTCTTCATTAGATAAAAGCGTCTTTCACGTTGCAATGATCATATACCATGACCGGAGGCTTTGTCAATCAGCATGTGGCGCGGCGCGACACCGCCAGCGGACGCGACAGAGGCCATGCGGGGGCTTGACAGGGGTACAGCATTCTTGTACCGTTACAAGAACACGCGGCGGTGGTTTTGGTGCCGGCGTAAAAACGTTGCACGACTGTTCGCCAGGCGCGGGGCGCTGGAGCAGCACTCGTCACGACGGGATGTGGGGCGCGGCGAGAGGCTGTCGTCGCGTCAGAATCGTCCGCGCCGTGGGGCGCGGGAGGAGAGTCACAGATGAGATGGACAGTTCGGCGCGCTCATGGTCGCGCTCATGGTCGCGCTCATGGTCGCGCTGGTTGCCGTGCCTCTTGACGGGGTCGCGCAGCCTGCGGGTGCGCAGAGCCGCACCCGGGGGGCCGCTGGTCAGCACCAGGCCGCCGGGCCCGGCGGCGCGGTTGCGGACGTCGGAGGCGACCGCGCCGCCGGGCCCGGCCATGGGGTCGGGGCGGACGTTCCGTTCATCGAGTACCAGGCCGAGGACGCGTCGACGACCGGGAGCGTGATCGGTCCTGACTGGGCCTACGGCACGCTGCCGGCGGAGGCGGTCGGTCGTCGGGCGGTCAAGCTCGACGCACGCGGGCAGTACGTCGAGTTCCGGCTCACACGGGCGGCCAATGCGGTCGACGTCCGCTACAGCATTCCCGACTCCAGCGACGGCACGGGTCTCGACGCGACGCTTGGCATCTATGTCAACGGGCAGTTCACGAAGTCGCTGTCGCTGACCTCACGCTACAGCTGGTACTACGGCCAGTACCCGTGGACGAACAACCCGGCCGACGGCGGCAGGCGCGATCTCTACGACGACGCGCGTCTGATGTTCGGCTCGACGCTGCCGGCGGGCACCCAGGTTCGCCTGCAGGTCGGCGTGGGCGACACCGCGCCGTGGTACGTGATCGACTTGGCCGACTTCGAGCAGGTCGCCGCCCCCGCGCCCGAGCCCCGCGGCGCGCTGTCGGTCGTCGACTTCGGAGCCGACCCGACCGGCACGGCCGACTCCACCCAGGCCATCCAGCGCGCCATCGACGCGGCGTCGGGCAAAGGCGTGACGGTGTGGATCCCGCCAGGAACCTTCACCGTCACGCGGCACCTGATCGTCGACAAGGTGTCGATGCGCGGCGCCGGTCCGTGGTACAGCGTGCTACATGGCGCCGGCGTGGGCGTCTATGGCAACTACGCGCCGACCCCGAGCTCCGACGTGCACCTGGCCGACTTCGCGATCTTCGGCGAGGTCACCGAGCGTAACGATGCAGCGCAGGTCAACGGCGTCGGCGGATCGCTCGCCCACTCCACCATCGACAACCTGTGGATCCAGCACACCAAGGTCGGCGCCTGGCTCGACGGGCCCTTCGACGGGCTGACCATCTCACACCTGCGGATCCTCGATCTGACCGCCGACGGGATCAACTTCCACGACGGCATCACCCATTCCACGGTCACCGACACCTACGTGCGCGGCACCGGCGACGACGGTCTGGCGATGTGGTCCGAGCACCACGCCGACGCCGCAAACGTCTTCGCGCACAACACGGTCGAGGTGCCCACCCTGGCCAACAACATCGCCCTCTACGGCGGCAGCGACAACACGGTCAGCGACAATCTGGTCGCCGACACGCTCGTCCAGGGCGGCGGCATACACGTCGGCAACCGCTTCGGCGCCGTGCCGCTGGCCGGCACCACCACGATCGCCCACAACGCGCTGGTGCGGACCGGCACGCTCGACCTGTTCTCGCACATTGGCGAGGGCGCGCTCTGGTTCTGGGCCGCCGACGCGCCGCTGGACGGCGCCGTCAACGTCAGCGACAACCGGATCGACGACAGCGCCTATGAGGCGATCCAATTCCTCGGCTCATCGGTCACCAACGTCCATGTCGATCACGACATCATCGACAAGACCGGCACCTTCGCGGTGCAGCTCAACGCGCCAGGCTCCGCCACGTTCAGCGACGTCATCGCCGCGCGACTTGGCGCCGGCGGCCGCTACGATTGCAACGCGGGCTTCACCATCACCGCGGGCGCCGGCAACCGCGGCTGGTCGGACACCCACTGCGGCTATCCGCCGCCCGGCCCCCTCACCCTCACCAGCCAGGACCAGACGTTGCAGTTCGTGACCGACGCGATCGGCAAGCCCAGCGACCCGCAGACCGTGACCGTCACCAACCCGAGTTCCCAGCCGATGCGGATCGCGTCGGTCAGCACCACCGGGGCGTTCACCCTGTCGACCACCTGCGGCGACGTGCTCGCGCCCGGCGCGTCCTGCACGGTCGAGATCCGCTTCGTCCCCACCCCGCGGGGTGACCGCGGCGGCTCGCTCACTGTCTCCGACGGCACGCCCGCCGGCCGCTACCAGGTGCATGTGCAGGGGCAGGTCATCGCCAGCACCGTCGGCAACCTCGCCGCCGGTCGGCCGGTCACGGCCAGCAGTGAGCTTGCCGCCTTCCCGGCCGCCAACGCGGTTGATGCGAACACCGACACCTACTGGGAGAGCCTGCCCCTCACGTCCCCGCAGAACATCACCGTCGATCTTGGCAGCGCCGTCACGGTGTCGCGCGTGACGCTCAAGCTCAACGGTGGCTGGGGAGGGAGGACCCAGCGGCTCGAGATCCTCGCCAGCTCCGACGGCACGACCTTCACCACCGTCGTTCCGGCCGCCGACTATGCGTTCGACCCGAGCACGAACAACAACACGGTCGAGATCCGATTCCCGGCCATCCAGCAGCGCTACATCCGTGTGCAGGCCACTAGCAACACCGGCGCACCTGGGGCGCAGATCGCCGAGTTCGAGGTCTATGGGAACGCGCCGACCGCGACCACTACGCCAGGAGGGCCAACAGCGACGAGCACCGCCGTCCCGTCCGTCACGGGCACGACGACCGCCGTCCCGTCCGTCACGGGCACGACGGCGCCGTCGGCAACTAGTACGGGGACAACAGCGCCCTCGGCGACTAGTACGGGGACAACAGCGCCCTCGGCGACTAGTACGGGGACAACAGCGCCCTCGGCGACTAGTACGGGGACAACAGCGCCCTCGGCGACTAGTACGGGGACAACAGCGCCCTCGGCGACTAGTACGGGGACAACAGCGCCCTCGGCGACGGGCACGACCGCGCCAACCATGACCAGCACCGCCGTCCCGCCAACGAGTACGAGTACCACCGGCCCCCCGACGGCGACGAGCACGCCGACGGCCCCGCCGGTGTGCCAACTCTTCGCGCTGCCCGCCTTCGCCACGGTCCCGCGCGGCGGCGAGCAGGCCCTGCTCGTGGACGCCGCGCCCAACTCCGCTATGACGCTCACCATCAAGGCCGGCTACCCGGCTCAGGCCACGCTCTACACTGATAGTAGCCTGGGATCGTCTGACGGCTTCGGGGTGACCCTCACGGGCGCGCGTGCCTCCGGCGGCTACCGCTACACCTTCCACGTCGAGGCGTCGGGCCTGGCGCTGCTGACTTTTGCGATCCCCCGCGCCGCGCGGATGGGCACGGTCGTGACGCAGGTGACGGCCCAGGAGCCTTGCGGCCTGTTCAAGACGGTCACGACCTTCCAGGTGCGCGGCCGGGTAACGGGAGCGGGCGCGGCGACGCGTTCCGCTGGACGCACCGTGACGCTCGCGATCACGCTGCCACACGGGGCCGCGCTGCCGGCGAACGCCGCCCAGCTGGCGCGGCGGGGCGTCCTGCGCGTGACGACGCAGGGGCGCGGTGCCACGGCGCGGCGCGTCCTGCGGATCACCTACCACCCGCACCCGCGCCCGGCGCCCGTCAAGGCCGGCGCGGCGCACCCGCGGCCCCACACACTGTTTGGGGTCGCGATCGGGACGGGGACATAGGCCGCGTCGTCGTAGGATGTAGCTGCGTCGGGCGCGGGGATGCACTCCTCGCGCAAGTATACCTGCTACCACGTAGGGCTACTCGCCTCATCCGACCGTTGTAAAAGGTCGGATGAGGCGAGTAGCCCCGGATAGACGTTTTTGAGAGCTGCCGGGGGCTGTCCTGGCTACGTTGCTTATCCAAGACGAAAAACCGTCTTGGATAAGCAACGTAGCCAGGACAGCCCCGCCCCTGGTCGTCACGCACCGAGCGCGAACGTCCCCACCACGTCGGTCACGTTGGCGTCCACGTCGATCCCGTACGTCCCCAACCACGCGTTGCCGAACGCCTCGGCCGCCGCGGCGGTGTCCCCATCGTCGAGCGCGTCGAGCGCGTCGATGAGCCCCTCGTTCGCCCCGTCGATATGCTGTGGCCCGACGTTGCGGGGTCGCGCCCGGTCCTCGTTGTACACCAACACCATCACCCGGCACGGCGCCACGTCCAGCCCCTGCGCCATGACCCGCTCCCGGAACGCCCGCGCGTTCGCGGCCCGCTGCTGCTCAGTGGCGATCCCCTGCACGCTGATCCGCAGCCCCGGCGTCGAGCGGGCCACGCTGCGCGCCTCCCCGCCCTCCTTCTGCCATCGCTGCACCGTCCGTACGGAGATACCGAGTTGGCCGGCCAGTTGCTTGTTGCCCTCGGCGACCTGGCTCCGCCCCTCGCCGCCGCCGAGTTCCCGCACGACAGCGCGGATCGCCGCCGGCGTCAACTCCACGTCGGCCGCCGCCACCCGCGCCTCGTAGGCGCGCGCCAGGTCCGCGCCCAGGTCAGACACGTTACATCGCCCCCTGCACAGCCGTACGCTCGCGTAGCGGCTTCAAGAGCTTGAGCAGCGTCCCCAGGCCGCCGCGCGTCCCGTCGAACGCCGGCAGCACCCTATCCAGGGGGATCGCCGCGTCCTGCACCTTGAAATGCCCCAGGCCCGTCCCCAGCGTCACCGACGGCGGGCACGCCGCCACCGGGTCGGGCTCGTCCGAGAGCAGGTACACGGCGTCCTTGTGGACGGCGACGGGCGTGTAGCCAGCCATGTCCATCTTATGCAGGGCGCGCGAGAGGTTGGCGTTCGCCTGCGCGATGACGAGATGCCGCCAGTCGGGCCGGTAGAGCGGGCTCCGCTTCTCCTTGTGCCACGCGCTGTTGAAGCCGCTGATCGTGAGCGCGTAGGTGTACTTGAGCGCACCCAGGGCCAGGCGTCCCGCCGGCGTCGTGTCCGCGTAGAGCGTCGTCCGCGCCGTGCGCAGCCGCTCGTACCAGGTCTCCATCGCCCGGCTGTGCTGTGTCCAGACATGCGCCTCGGTGATCGCGACGGCCTGGCCGCGCTCCATGGCCCAGGCCACCGTCGGCGTGCAGCACCACCGCTCCTCCGCGCCGGCGATCCGGGCGAGCCAGTAGCCCGGCAGCTTCTTGTCGAAAGGCAGTTTACCGCCCCGATCACGCCGCTCCTCGATGCCGGACAGGCCCAACTCCACCACGCCGGCGGCGCTCAACCACTGCGCGTTCTTATCGTAGGAGTGGAGGTATGGCTTCGCGCGCTCGGCCGGCGAGAGCGTGCGCAGCCAACTCAACTCCGTCACCGTGTCGGCCTGCCCTGCCGGCGCCGGCAGCCGCTCCGGGTATTCTCGCTTGGCGTCGGCCCCACGCTTGCCCAGCTCTTGCAGCAAGTCTATCCCCGTGCGGCCCGGCGAACGGTAGTACAGCGTCCCCACGGCCCGCGCGTAGGCTAGGAGTGCCGTCAGGAGCGTCGCGCCGTCGGTGTCGAGGCCCCACACCGCGTGCTCGTCGTACAACGGGAACACGATGGACACGCCTGATCCTGCCTCGCCTTTCTTGCGCAGGTCCAGCCAGGGCGTGAGCGCCGTGGGGAAGGCGTGCAGGTCGTCCAGGCCGTCGCTGACGAAGGGGTGGCGTAGCTCGCGGAACTGCCCCGCCACGGCGAGCGTGTCGGGCAACTCCGTCGCGCGCACCCAGGCGTCGGTCAACCAGAGTTGAGTCAGCCCATGTCGGCGCGCGCCGTTATACAGATTGCCGACGTGCCGGATCGCCCCCCTGATGGGGACGAGGGGCTTATCGGCCAGATGCAGGCCGTCCACGTCGAGCACGCCGATCGTGGGCGTCATGAGGTCTTTTGTTGCCATCGGTCAGCGCCCCCTTGTCCCAATCCCTATCATTGGACCTGCCCTGGGTGTTCCATGTTGTGCGCGGGGCAGTCCCACCCATAGCGGTCGCGCGACCCCCACCCCTCGGGCGCATACCACGTGCCATCTAACCCTTTGTGCAGGCGGCATGTCGCCTGGCAGCGCCGCTTTCCCAGGCGACACGGAACGACGAGTGCCGCCATCTCCTCATCTGTCGCCACAGGGATGCTCGCTACCCACTCACGGTCGCCCATTTGATGACTCCTCTCGTACCCAGGGGGCTCCCATCCTACCGCGCAGCGCGGGCGTCGATAGGGGCGGCGTGGACGTGGCGCGCGGCGACGATGACGCCCGCCTCTGCGCCGCGCTCATGGCGTCTCCCTCCCGGCCACCCGCGCCCGCGCCCGCCGTTCCTTCCGGGGGCAGCGACAGGGCGCAAAGAGACAGTGACCGCAGCGTGCGATGGGCGCGGGCGAGGCCCTAGCGACAGGGACGGTGGGACGGGGGGCAACGGGCGGTCCCGTCGCCACCGGCCCATCCCTCTCCGCGCAGGTGCAGTCCGCCTTGCGCCGGCCACACCCCGCGCACTCGATCAGGTGCCCATACTTCCCCCCGAAGTAGTCAATCGGCGCGGCCGGCTCCTCCTCGACGGGGCACTCACGCGCGATCTTGTCCAGTTCGACGCGCACCGTGTTGATGGTGATGGTGCGGAAGTCGGCCGCGCCGCGCAGGGCCTCGATCAGCAGGTCCTCGCCCACGGCGGGATCGACGGCCAGGCTATGGAGTTGCTTATTCAATCGGTCGGCCGGCTCCGTGCCCATCAACTCACGGTAGACGGCCCGCCAGCGGCGATCCTCGGCGGCCACGTCCTCCGCGCGGTCGAGCACGGTCATGACCGGCGCCGCCCCCTTCCGGGCCGCGCGCCGGCGCATCTGCGGCGTCCCGACGTCGTAGATGTTTGGCAGGCCCCGCCCCTGGGGCGTGACGCGCAGATAACCGGCCTCCTCCAACTCACGCAAGTAGTTGTAGGCCGACTTGTAACACCCATCGACATAGCCGGCGATCCGCGCCACCGTGCGGATGCACCGCCCCTGCTGGTTGCTGTGGTGCGCCACCATGACGTAGGCCCGCTTCGCACCCTGACTCAGGTCGGGATCGCCGAGCACGGCGTTGGGGACCGTCGCATAGCCGGTCTCGTCGTCCCGCGCCGGCGCGGCGGCGAAGTGGTAGACGTTGGCATGGCCACGACCACCCCGCGTGACTGTGATGAGCGCGGCCCGGCGCAGATCGGCCGTACGCCGCTTCACCGTGCGCGTCGAGCAGCCCAGCTCCGCGGCGAGGTCGCCCTGGTACGGGTGGCACGCGTCGTCGTCCCAAGCATAGGAGATGAGCAGCACATGGGCGAGCCGATCGTTGTCCAGCGGCGCGGCGTCCAGGAACGGGCGCGGTATCTGCGTCCACCCCGCGCGCGGCGCCGGGATGGGCGTGGTACCCGCCTGCTCCACCGTCGCTGTCGTGCGCGCGCTCACCAGGCGCTCCCCATCCGCAGGGCGCGCAGCCGCCAGTAGCGGTACTCGTCCCACTCCCGCGCGGAGGTCGCGGCCAGTTCGCGCCGGCGGTTCTCGTCGCGCCGCGTACGCATAGCCTCGTCGTCGGCGCGGCGGGCACCCTCGGCGCGGCGGGTGCCAGCCAGGTCCGCCCGCGTGCGGTCCAGCACGCGGGCCAGGCGGGTGTCGTGGGGCAGGGCCGCGCTGATCCGCGCGCGGCTGTTGACGGACGTGGAATGATCGCCGCGTCCGAGGACCCGCGCCGCCGCCGCGTGCGTGAGGTGGTAATCCTCGACACACAGGTAGGCGCAGAGGTGCCGCGCCCAAGCCACGGCGGTCGCGCGACTCGGCCCCAGGATCGCGGCGGGGGTCACGGCGGTTTCGAGGAAGTAGATGTCGTTATAGGCGCGGACAACAGCCGCGATGAGGGACCGCGTATCGACCGTCCCGGCGCCCGTCCACATGTGGGTAGGGTCAACCCTTTGACAGAGACGCGCATCCGCGTTATCCTCTGTACAGGGCATGGGGGTGCTCTGAAGCATAAAACGCCTCCGTGCAGGCCCGCAACCCGGTTCGGAGCTGGTAACTCCTTCGGGCGGCGGCCTCCGTTTGGTGGCTCTGGTGGTTGCTTTCACGGCAGGTACACCAGCGCCGGTCACTATTAAAATAGGTCAAGGCTGCAAGAGACTCACCGGTTGGTAGCCGGTGGGTCTCTTGCATTGTGGCCGCTTCGACCACGCGTTTGTGCTACATGACGCACTCCTTCATGATGAGCATTGTAGCCCACACACGCCCCCCGCGTAAAGGCGGCGCGCGCGCGCACGCCCTGTCCCTCCCTAAACGGCGCTATCCGGCACCTCGTGTATGCGATCATGGCAGGCCCGTCCAATCGTAGGCCGTGCCCTGCTTCACGGGGGCCGTGGGCAGCCGTGCCGGCCTCGCCGGGTCCGTTGCCGCCACCGTCGCTGTGGCTGCTGGGGGGGGTGTCGTGGGGGTCGGCTTCGCCAGCACACGTACCGGCGCATGGGGCGTCGCGGCCGGCGCGGCTCCCCGCGCCGGGGCTGGGGGAGCTACAGGGGCCAACCTTGCCTCCTCGTCCGCGGATGCCCGCGCGGGTGCGACGGTCGCCGGCGCGGGGTGGGACGGCAGGGGAGCTTCGACGCACGCGCGCGGGGCCGGGCGCGTCATCAGCCGGCGCATGGCCCGCACGGACCACATCGGCCGCGTGCGCAGGTCCATCGGTCGCGCCTCGCGGGCGATGGCGACGACGCGCCGCCGCGACGAGGCCGCCAGGTCGTCGGGGAACAAGAGGGGCACGCCGGTCTCGCTCACCGATTGGCTGCCCCGATCGGGGCGGCGGCCGAACAAGCCGCCCGGCGCGGCCGAGTCGCCCTCCCCGTGGGCCAGCACGGTGCGGTTGCCCAGCGCGTCGCTCGCCCATTTCGCATCGTCCCCGCGCGTCCCGCCCAGCCACCCGAGCACGTTGCACGAGTCGATGATGGCCTTGGCCCCCAGTTCCCCGTAGTCGTCGACCACCTGGCTGAAGGACTGGAAGCTGATGACGCGGGAGATGCGCGGCTGCCGGCAGATGTTGAACCACTTGGGCGCGTTGGGGATCGCGCCCATGGTGCCGAACTCGTCCAGCAGCATCCGCACCTCGCGCTCTAGCTCCCCGTTGGGCAGCGTGCGCGCGCGGTCCAGTAGCACGGTAAACATCGTCGTGAAGAGCGCCGCGACGAGGGGGCGCAGCGTGTCGTCGCCGGCGGGGATCACAATGTAGAGCGCCACCGGCCGCCGCCCCGTGCGCCCGAGGCGGTCGAGGTCGAGCGTGCCCTGGCCACCGACGACGGCCTTGATGGCGGGGTCGGCGAGCGCGGAGAGGCGCGGGGCCAGCCCCGAGGGGATGGAGGAGCGCAGGTCGCGGTGCTCGGCGATGAGCCCGAGGAACTGCGCCGCCGGCCCCGTCTCCGCGCCCGATGGCCCGTTCTTCAACGCCTTCTCGATGGCCTCCACGTTCGGCTGTAGCAGCAGGGCCAGCAATTCATCAAGCGTGCCGGAGGGCCGGCCGGCCGCGGCGGCGACGGCGTGGACGTGCATCACGCCCGCCGCCATGAGCAAGAGGACGGCCTGCTCAAAGTAGGGCTGCGGCGGGGCGCTGTCGGCCGGCTTGGAGTTGTGCAGCCAGGCGCGCGCCCAATCCTCGGCCTTCGCCGGTGTGCGCACCAGGGCGAGCGGCGCCCACGTCACGCTGTTGCCTGGGTTCTGCATGTCCAGCCGGTAGACGTCGTGCGTCCGGCTCATCGCCGCGGCCGTTTGGTTCCACCCGTCGCCCTTGTTGTCGGTAGCGACGTAATCCACGTCGGGATCGGGCTCCAACAGTTGTGTCTTGAAGAGTGACTATCCAGCGGCAAGGTTAGGGAGGAGCGGATGACCGGCGAAGACACTCTGGAGCGCAGGGAGCATCGCCTGTCCCTGCTTCTTGAGGGTGGACAGGTAGCCACGCAGCCGGCAGAAGGAGACAGGGCCGGCGGAACTGCGGAAACAGCCGGAGACCTTCTGCTGGACCTTGATCATGCGCAGGTCACGCTCGGCTTGGTTGTTGTCGAAGGGCACGCGCCCGTCCGTCATGAAGGCGAGCACCTCCTGCTGGTGTCCGTTGAGCCGATCGAGTAGGTTGCGGGCTTTGCTCTGCTTGGGCCGCCCGCGCTTCTTCGGTCCGGTGTCCGGCGCTGCGGGGAGCGGGTTGGCGGCATAGCCCTGGGCCACGATCGTCTGGTAGCGCGCCACGAAGGCGGCGCGCACCACGTCATCGAAGCGCGTTTCTCCGTGGTCCCGCGCCGTGTCTACCCGTGCCTTGATCTCTCCCAACAGGTCCTTCATAGGGGTGGCCCAGGGTTGTTTGTCGTGCTCCTCGATCGCGGTCAGTTCGCGCAGATGATGCGCGTTGCACAGCGCGTGGGCGCAGTCGTACTGGCGGTAGGCCGTGAGCCCATCGTGGACACTGACGCCGTGAAAAGCGGGCAGGATGCCAATCTCCGTCATGGCGTCGCTGCCCCGCTTGGGATGCACCGCATAATGCGTCAAGGACGGCGTACTGCTCACATGCACCCACGCCAACTCTCCCTGGACGCGCACCCCTGTCTCGTCATTGTGCAGCACGTCCGCGCCGATCAGGGCGTCCTTGATCTGCTCCTCGACCGCCACGAGGCCCTCCGCACAGGTCTCGACGGCTGTCTGCAGCGTGCCTTTGGCCGGCGCGTGGCCAAACAGGTCGCCCAAGAGCGCGCGGGTGCGGTCGTAGGGCAGCAGGTGATAGGTCAACAGATACACCGCCAGCGCCTTGATCCCCGCCCCGTACTGCACCGTCGTCGTGACGCCGGCGGGGAAGACCCCGGTGGTCGTGTGCTGACCGTGCGGGCACGTCTTCTCCTCGGCGCGATGCTCGCTCACCTCCAGCCGCAGGGGCGGCAGGTCCACGACCTGCCGCCGCTCATAGCCGGTCGCGGCCACCGCGTCCAGCGCGGCCTGGCATCCCGCACACGTCGCCGGGCGATGCACGATGACCCGATCGGGCTCCGCGACCATGGACAAGGCGCTCCCTGGGTGCCCCGGCTGTCCGCCCACCGTCTTCCCACTGCGCTGGCGTAGGCTACGCGGTGGTCGCACATACCCGTCGCTCGACGGCGGTTTGCTGCTGGTCCGGCTCGTCGTCTTGGCCTGGTCTTCCAATTCCTTGACCCGCGCGCTCACCACCGCGATCTGCTCCTGCTGCGCGACGGCGACCGCTTGCAGCTGCTCAATCAGTCCGATCACCGCGTCCACGCCCCCGGCGTACACGGCGCTGATCTCCGCGCGCGTCAACAGCATCGTGCTGTCCCCTCCGCCTTAGCCCCCGCCTGCTGCGGCTCTCTCTGCTTGTATTCTACGCGTAAAAACCCTGATCCGCCAGGTGCGCCGGACCGTGAACGGCCCGCTGGATAGTCACACTATAGCGCCGCACAGGCCCCCCGCACCCGATCCGCCAGCGTGGCGTCCGCCGTCGCCACGCCATTGAGGACGCGCGATATCGTGGCAATAGAGACACCACCCTGGTCGGCTACGTCTTGAATGGTGGCCAGCTTTTGCTGCCGCTGCGTAGAGCGGGATGAGCATGGACCCGACGCGGACACATTCCCCTCTCAATCCTCTTGCTATTCAACACTTGCTGAGAAAGCGCTTGCAGACTTGCCGTTACTCTAGCACGGAAGCACCCGCCTGTCAAGAACTTACGTTGCCTTGTGTCAAGCGCTTGACAAAGTATGTCAATCCTGTGACTATACACTCAAGTCGGGCTTTCGCCGCTGTCAGAGCGCTAGCGCCGGAAACGCCTCCCGACGCGGCTTGCACGCGCGGCGGACGGTACCCCCCATCCTTCGGTTCCGTATGCGCCCATGGCACGCGTCCCGTAGCCGTGAGCCGAGCGGAGCCGGCCCGCAGCGTCGCGGGCCGGTGGGATCTCCGCGCCGCAGGGTTACAGCGCTGAGCCCGACGTTCTCCAGCGGGCGGGGCTGGCCCCGTCAGGTGGCTCCGGTCGCGTGAGAATCCCCGGCCGATCGGCCGGGGAAGTTTTATAGAGAGGGGAGGAAGGACCATCATGGGCGAAACACTCGCGTGGGGCATCCTGGGCACGGGCAACATCGCTAAGACGTTCGCCCGCGGCGTCGCGGGATCGCACAGCGGCATGCTCGCCGCCGTGGGCAGCCGGGAGCGGACGTCCGCCGATGCTTTCGGCGACGCCTTCGACATCCCACGTCGCCACGGCAGCTACGATGCGCTGCTGGCCGACCCGGATGTCCAGGCCGTCTACATCGCCACCCCCCATCCCCAGCACGCGGAGTGGGCGATCAAGGCCGCCGAGGCCGGCAAGCATATCCTGTGTGAGAAGCCCCTCGCGCTCAACCACGCCGAGGCTATGGCCATCGTCGAGGCGGCGCGGCGCAACGATGTCTTCCTGATGGAAGCCTTCATGTATCGCTGCCATCCGCAAACGGCGCGGTTGGTCGCGTTGATCCGTGACGGGGTGATCGGCGACGTGCGCGTGATCCAAGCCGCGTTCAGCTTCGACGTCGGTGAGAACACCGACAGCCGGTTGCTGCGCCACGATCTCGGCGGCGGCGGCATCCTCGACGTGGGCTGCTATTCCATGTCGCTGGCTCGGTTGGTCGCCGGCGCGGCCACGGGAACGGATGTCGCCGAGCCGATCGACGTCAAAGGCTGCGCGCGTCTAGGTGCGATGAGCCGCGTCGATGAGATCGCGGTCGCGTCGCTCTCGTTCCCCGGCGGCATCCTGGCGCAACTCAGCGCGGGTGTGCGCGCGACCCAGGAGAACGTCGTGCGCATCGTCGGCTCGGCGGGCAGCATCATGGTGCCCGATCCCTGGGTGCCCGCGCGCGACGGTGGGGCCACCACGATCATCGTGCGGCGCAACGGCGAGCCCGCGCCACAGGAGATCGTCGTCGAGACGGATGAGGGGCTGTACGCGATCGAGGCCGACACGGTGGCGGCGCACCTCGCGGACCGGCAAGCGCCCGCGATGAGTTGGGGCGACACGCTCGGCAACATGAAAGCGCTCGACGCGTGGCGCGCGTCGATCGGGTTGGTCTACGACGCCGAGCGGCCGGAAGCGGTGCGGCCCGTCAGCGGACGTCCGCTCGCCGCGCGCACGGAGCGCCCCATGCCCACGGGCTCCATCGCGGGTCTGGATAAGCCGGTCTCGCGGTTGATCATGGGCGTGGACAACCAGACGACGATGCCACACGCGGCGGTCATGTTCGACGACTTCTTCGAGCGCGGCGGCACATGCTTCGACACGGCCTACATCTACGGCGGTGGCGTGTGCGAGCGCCTGCTCGGCCAGTGGATCAAGAACCGCGGCGTGCGCGAGCAGGTAGTCATCCTGGACAAAGGGGCGCACACGCCCTTCTGCACGCCGGAGCACCTAACGCGGCAACTGCGGGAGAGCCTCGACCGGCTGCAGACCGACTACGTCGATCTGTACGTGCTGCACCGCGACAACCCAGCCGTCCCCGTCGGGGAATTCGTCGAGGCGCTCAACGAGCACAAGCGGGCGGGCCGCATCCACGCCTTCGGCGGCTCCAACTGGACGATCGCGCGCATCCAGGCCGCCAACGCCTATGCGCGTGAACACGAACTGACCCCTTTCGCCGCGGTGAGCAACAACTTCAGCCTGGCCCGCATGGTCGCGCCGCCGTGGGCCGGCTGCCTCTCGGCGTCGGACGCCACCTGGCGCGCCTGGCTGACCGAGACGCAGATGCCCTTGTTGCCGTGGTCCAGCCAGGCGCGCGGTTTCTTCACCGGCCGGGCGCGGCCCGACGACCGCTCGGACGAGGAGTTAGCGCGCTGCTGGTATAGCGACGACAATTTCCAGCGCTTGGAACGGGTCAACGAGTTGGCGCGGCGGCGCGGCGTCCTGCCGATCAACATTGCGCTGGCGTACGTCTTGTGCCAGCCATTCCCAACCTTCCCGCTGATCGGCCCGCGCGCCCTATCTGAGACGCGCACCTCGCTGCCGGCGCTGGCCGTCCAACTGACGCCCGACGAGCGACGTTGGCTCAATCTGGAGCAGGAGACGGTGTCGGTGCGATAGTCGACGCCTGTTGTGATGCCACCCTTTGCGGGAGTTGGAGGACGTGGCAAGGTTTCAGCTCACTCCGATGATGCATACATAGGCAGAACGGGACTGGTTGGATGGGCGGCCGGCACCGCCCATGGGGGGCCGCCCCCATTTCACAGGGGGCAGAAGCTGTCTGTGGCGCGAAACCCCGGCGTGGTAGTGGGTTTCCCCCAACGTTCTCAGTCATGAGACACGGTCCATGCGCACCAACATCACGACAGAGGTGTCGGGAGAGCAAAGGAGGTAACATAGTCCGTCATGACTCGCACGGCCAACAATAGGTGGGCCACCCCCCACATGCCGACGCGTCAAGCGCTTGACAAAAAAAGTCAATCGTGTGATGATATCGCCATGCCGCGCCTTCGTCGCCACGCATTAGGATTCTGGCACCGGAGGCGCCTGATGTATGCGGATTCTTGACGCCACCTTTTGGCGATGTTGGGAGGCCAAGCGAGCGCGTGAAAGAGGTGTCGTCGTTACTCTCGTGGCGTGAGCCGCGCGTGAGGAGAGGGAGGAGCGTTCGTTAGCTCCGGCACGGTCTTTTCGATGGGGTGGATGGCGCGTATCGTCCGGCAGGAGATCGGTGATGACCTCCGTCCGCGCATCATCACAGTGGGGGTACTTCACAGTGGGGGTACTTCACAGTGGGGGTACTTCGCGAGGAAGGGGACTTGCCATGCATGGACAACGCGGGATCTTGGCCCGCTCTCTCATGGCCGCGGCGCTGCTGGCGGTGATCGCCGGGCAGAGCGGCTACCACATGGCGCGCGCCAGGAGCGCCGCGCGCGCCAGCCAGACGATCACCTTGACGCTGTGGTACTGGAACCGGTCGATCAGCGATACGCTGCTCGCGCAGGCCGGCAAACAGTTTCCCCACATCACCATACAGGCCGAAAAAATCGGCGGCGACTATAACGCCAAGCTCCGTACCGCGTTGGCCGGCCAAACCGACGTCCCCGACATCGTCGGCCTCAACTCCGATGTCTCCACCTATTTCCCCGATGAAAGTCAGTTCGTCAACCTCCTCGACGAGGGCGCGAGCGCGGTCAAGAGCCAGTACCTGGGCTGGAAATGGCAGGAGGGTATCGCGCCCGACGGGAAGATGATTGGCTTCCCCATAGACACGGGACCGACGGCCTTGTTCTATCGCGCGGACCTGTTCAAGAAAGCCGGCCTACCGACCGATCCGCGGCGGGTCGCGGCCGTGCTGTCCACCTGGGATGCCTACATCCAGGCGGGCAAGAAACTGCAGGCCGCGTTGCCTGGTGTCCATATGCTGGACAGCCTCAACACGGTCTTTACGCAGGTCATGGCGCAGAGCCCCCAGCAGTACGAGAACCGGGCCGGCCACTTCATCGGCGATCAGGCCCACGTCCAGCGGGCGTGGGATCTGGCCGTCAAGGCCCATGACAGCGGCCTCAGCGCCGCGACTCCTGGGTTTACGCCCGACTGGAACGCGGCCATCGCCGACGGTAAAACCGCCTCGTTCGTCGGCGCGGTCTGGATGAAGGCTATCCTCGGTGATGCCGCCCCGGCCACCGCCGGTCACTGGCGTGTGGCCCGCGCGCCCGGCGGCGCCGGCAATAACGGGGGGTCCTTCCTCGCCGTGACGACGTACTCGCAACACCCCAAAGAGGCCTTCGCGGTCGTCAAGTGGCTGGAGTCGCCGCGCAACCAACTACGGGGCTACGCCGATTTGGCGCTGTTCCCATCGACGCCCAGCGACTACAGCAGCCCGACGATGAATCAGGCGGAGCCGTTCTATGGCGGACAGGATACGACGACGGTCTTCGCCCAATCGGCCAAGAACGTGAAGCCGCCGTACTTCGGGCCGGGCTACGACATCATCAATGCCGTGTTCCAGCAGGGGATCACGAATATCGACGCGCTGAATGAGAGGCCCCAACAGGCCTGGCGCGACACCCTGCACGAGGTACAGCGCGAGCTGTCGCATTAGTCCGGGGGGGAGGGATAGACCGATGAACACGACGACAACTGACGCGGCGCGCGGTCGGCGCGCGTGGCCGCGATCCGGGAGCCGGCGGCGCGCCGTCGCCCGCTACCTACCGCTGTATCTATCCATTTCACCGTTCTACATCCTCTTCGCCATCTTCGGGCTGTTCCCCATCGCTTTCTCGCTGTACCTATCTCTCCAGAAGTGGGACGGCATCGGCGCCATGACGTACGTCGGCTTGAGCCAGTATCGCTTCCTGGTCACGGACCCCTTTTTCTGGCAGTCGATCGTCAATACGCTGGAGATATGGGTCCTCTCGACTATCCCCATGCTGTTCCTGGCGCTGGTGATCGCCTTCCTGCTCAACTCGTCCCTGCGGTTCAAGGGGTTCTATCGCGTCGCGTATTTCCTCCCCAACGTGACCTCGATCGTCGCGATCGCCATCATCTTCGGCTCGCTCTTTGGCAACAGCTTCGGCCTGTTGAACGCCCTCTTGACCGCGGTGAAGCTGCCGGCGGTGGCGTGGTTGACCTCGGAATGGGGCATCAAGGTCGCCATCGCCGCGATGGTGGTGTGGCAATGGACCGGCTACAACGCAATCATCTACCTGGCGGGGTTGCAAAGTATCCCGACCGATCTCTATGAAGCCGCGCGCGTGGACGGCGCCAACACGCGCCAGATTTTCTTCCGCATCATGATTCCGCTCCTGCAGCCGGTCATCCTGTTCACCGTCATCACCTCCACGATCGGGGGGATGCAGATTTTCGCACAGCCGCAGGTCCTCGTCGGCAACACCGGCGGTCCCGGCAACGCGGGGTTGACCATGGTGCTCTATCTCTACCAGCAGGCCTTCAGCCACAACCTCTTCGGCTACGGCGCCGCCATCGGGTGGGGACTCTTCGTCATCATCGTGCTGTTCTCGGCCCTCAACTGGCGGATCGTGCAGCGGCCCGGCGCGGGGCTACGGTAACGGAAAGGACAGAGGACAATGGTCGCACGGAACGTCGAGGCGAACGAGCGCACCGTGGCCGCGGGGACGGCCAGGCGCAAGGTGAAGGCGTCAACCCTGTTGCTCCATCTCGTGCTGCTCTGTGGGGTCGCCATCTCCATTTTCCCGTTCTACTGGCTCGTCGTGATGGCCACGAACACGGCGGGCGCTATCTACCGGTTCCCGCCGACGTTGACGTTCGGCACGCAGTTTTTCATCAACATCACCCATGTCCTGCAAAACATCGACTTCTTCGGGTCGTTCGTGAACACCGTCATCGTCGCCGGCAGTTTGATGATCTTGGTGATGTTCTTCGACTCGCTGGCCGGCTTCACGTTCGCCATGTTCGATTTTCCAGGCAAGAACGCGCTGTTCCTGGTCCTGCTGGCGACGTTCATGGTGCCCGCGCAGCTCTCGGTCGTCCCGCTCTTCGTCATCATGGCCCACTTGAAGTGGGTCGGCTCGCTGCAGGCCCTGATCGTCCCCGGCGCGGCCAATGCGTTCGGCATCTTCTGGATGCGGCAGTACGCCGGCGGGGCGATCCACCCCGAGTTATTGGACGCCGGGCGCATGGACGGGTGCGGCCACTTCCGTTTGTACTGGAACGTGGGGCTACCGCTTTTACGCCCGGCGCTGGCCTTCCTGGGCATCTTCACGTTCATCGGGGCCTGGAACGACTACTTCTGGCCCCTGATCGTGCTGGTCAACCCCCGGCGGCTCACGTTGCAGGTGGCGCTGTCACAACTCAACGGCATCTACAGCACGGATTACGGCATGGTCATGGCGGGGACATTGGTGGCCACGATCCCGCTCATCATCATCTTCGTGCTGGGCAACCGGCAATTCATCGGCAATATCGCGGCCGGCGCTATTAAGAGCTAACGCATGCCGACATTGCAGGACGTGGCGCGCGCGGCGGGGGTCGATCGTTCGGCCGTTTCCTACGCGCTCTCGGGCAAGGGGAACCTCAGCACCCAGACGCGCGCGCGCATCATCACCTGCGCCCAGGAGCTGGGCTACCGGCCCAACCTCCTGGCCCGTAGCCTCATCAAACAGCGGACGCACACCATCGGTCTCGTCGTCGCGGACGTGACCAATCCCTATGACGGCGCGGTCGCCCAGGCCGTGCAGCGGGCCGCCTATGGCTCCGGCTACCGAGCCATGATCGTGAACACCGATCGGGACGCGCGGCTCGGGCACGAATTGCTGGCCGATCTGGTCGCCCGCCAGGTCGACGGCCTCCTCGTGCTGCCCGGCGGACTGCCGTCCGAGGCCGTCCAATCCATCACCGCGGCGGGACCCGCCATCGTGTGGTGCATGTGGGGAGGGGAGGGGTATGATCTTGCCCCAGCGGTCGACTTCGACTTCGTCCAGGCCGGCCGCTTGGTCGCCGCGCATCTCCTCCATTTGGGCCACCGGCGGCTCGCCCTCGTGCGGCACGGCGCGCCGCCGGCGAGCGGCTGGGGAGGGCGCTATCGGGGCTTCGCCGAGACGCTCACGCGAGCGGGCTATCCCCTTAGCCCCGACCTATGCCGTTACGGTGACGCGACGCTGGAGGGTGGCCAGGCCGCCGCCCACGCCTTGCTGGCGCGGCCCAATCCGCCGACGGCGATCTTCGCGACCAACGATCTCACGGCCATGGGCGTGCTCGCCGCGGCGCGCGCGTGCGGCGCGCGCGTCCCCGACGACCTCTCCGTCGTCGGCTTCGACGACATCCTGCCGGCCGCGCACACGGCCCCCCCCTTGACCACGGTACGCGTGGATACGGCGGCGATCATGACAGCCGCCACCGCGGTCCTCGTCGACACGATCGAGGGCCGCGCCACGGACGCGCCGCCGCTCTTCGCGCCCACGCTGGTGGTCCGCGCTTCGACCGGCCCCGCGCCGCACGCCCCCACGGAAGGATAGAACAGCGAGAGTCTATGAGGAACCGTCCATGACCGACCACGATGCCCACGTCCTGCCGATGCTCTTTGTCGATGGCGTGAAGAGCTGGGAACAACCGGAACTAACCACACTCAACACGGCGCCTCCGCACGCGCTCATGCTCCCCTTCCCTGGTGGGGACGCGGCATCGGGCGATCCGGCCCACTCGCCATGGGTCCACAGCCTGACGGGCGCCTGGGCGTTCAAGCTGCTGCCGCGTCCCGAGGCGGCGACGGAGGCGGCGCTGGCGAGCGATGGCTGGGCCACGATCCAGGTGCCGGGTAACTGGACGATGCAGGGCTTCGACATCCCCCACTACACCAATGTCGTCATGCCCTTCCCGCAGATGCCGCCACACGTCCCCGCCGCTAACCCCACCGGCCTCTATCGCCGCCCGTTCGATGTGCCCGTGTCCTGGCGCGGACGCCGGGTGGTGTTGCACCTTGCCGGCTGCGAGGGCGCCTGCTACGTCTACGTCAACGGCCAGCCCGTGGGGCTGCACAAGGACGCGCGCACGCCCGCCGAGTACGATGTGACCGGTGTCGTCCGCCTTGGGGCGTCGAACGAACTGGTCATCGTCGTGCCGCGCTGGTCCGATGCCAGCTTTGTCGAGGATCAGGATCACTGGTGGCAGGCGGGTCTCCAGCGTGATGTCTTCCTCTACGCGACGGATACGCTGTACCTGGCCGACCTGTCCGCCCACGGCGCACTCACGGATGATAGGCGCGCGGGGACGCTGCGTGTATGCGGCACGCTCGACATGGTGGGCGACACGCCCGCGCGCTGCCGCGTCGACGCGCAACTCTACGACGCGGAGGGCGCTCCCCTCTTCGCGGAACCGCTCAGCGCCACCGACACACCTCAAGCGGACCCGTGGGGTGTGCGGCGCTTTGTGCGTCCCACGCTCACGCTGGAGGGGCGTCTGGAGACGCCATGGCTGTGGTCGGCCGAGACGCCGTATCTCTACACGCTCGTCGTCACTGTTTACGGGCCGAGCGGCCCTGAGAGCGTTTCCTGCCGCGTCGGCTTTCGCAGCGTCGTCGTGCGCGACCGGCAGTTGCTCGTCAACGGCCGCCCGGTCCTGATCAAGGGCGTCAATCGCCACGATCACGACGAGACGACGGGTACGGCCGTGAGCCGGGCCTCGATGGAGGCGGACATCCGGCTGATGAAGAGCGTCAATATCAACGCCGTGCGGACCTCGCACTATCCGAACGACCCGTACTGGTTGGACCTATGCGACCGCTACGGCCTGTACGTGATCGACGAGGCCAACGTCGAGTCGCACGCCTTCTCCGGCGAGATCTGCCGCGACCCACGCTATACGCGCGCGTTCGTGGAGCGGGTGGGCAACATGGTCGCACGGGATAAGAATCACCCGTCGGTGATCGCCTGGTCGCTCGGCAACGAGAGCGGCTACGGGCCGAACCACGACGCGGCGGCGGGCTACGCGCGCGGTCTGGACCCCACGCGCCCGCTGCATTATGAGGGCGCGATCGCCGGACGGACCCGTGAGGACTGGGCGGGCGGACGGGCGGTCACCGACATCATCTGTCCCATGTACCCCACGATCGCATCGATCGTCGCGTGGGCGCAGGCGGACACCGACGATGCGCGGCCCATGATCCTATGCGAGTATTCACACGCGATGGGCAATAGCAACGGGAGCCTGGCGGACTACTGGGCCGCGTTCGAGCGGTATCGCGGGTTGCAGGGGGGCTTTATCTGGGAGTGGGTCGATCAGGGCATCCGGCGCGCCGACGCCGCGGGCCGGCCCTATTGGGCTTACGGCGGCGACTTCGGTGACGCGCCCAACGACGCCAACTTTGTGTGCGATGGGCTGGTGTGGCCCGACCGCACGCCGCACCCCGCCCTGTATGAGTACAAGTATCTGATCCAGCCCGTGCGTGTCGCGCTCGTCGACGCCGCGCGCGGCACCGTGCGCATCGTCAACCGCCAGGACTTCCGCGGCCTGGAGTGGCTGTGCGGCACATGGGAGCTGACGGTCGACGGTGCGACGGCGCGGACGGGGACCCTGCCGGAGTTGCGGGCGGGACCGGGTGAGGCGCGGACCATCACGCTCGATCTCGACGTGCCGGCCGATGTGCCCGGTGAGCGCTTTCTGACTGTCCGCCTGTCCCAGCGTGAGGCGACGCCCTGGGCGCCCGCGGGGTACGAGGTGGCGTGGGACCAGCTCGCGCTGCCGTCGGGCGACCGTCCGCTGGCGTCGGACGTCGTGCCCGCGGCCTCCGTCGAGGTCGAGGACTGGCCCGACCGGATCGTGCTGCAGGCGGGGGGGGTCCGCGCCGAGTTCGACCGTGACGCGGGGGTGCTGACGGCCTTCGGGGCGGGCTCGGAGAACCTGCTGCGGCGCGGGCCGTTGCTGAACGTGTGGCGCGCCGCCATCGACAACGATGGGCTAAAGCTGCGGGACGACGCATGGAATGCAGGGAGGCCCCTCGCCCGCTGGCGGGCGCTGGGGCTGACCGGCGTCGTGCCTGAATTGCGCCGCATCCAGGTGACCGCGCAGAGCGCGGAGGCGGTGACCGTCGAAATCGTCCACGCGGCGTCGGGGCGCGGGCAGTGGGATGACTTCACACACATTCACCGCTACACCATGCGAGCCTCCGGCGAGCTGCGGGTCGACAACGTCGTGCGGTTGGGCGAGGGGATCACGGACATCCCACGCGTGGGCGTGGGCCTGGTCCTCGATGCACGGCTTGAGCAGTTGGCCTGGTTCGGACGCGGCCCGTGGGATAACTACAGCGATCGCAAGGCCAGCGCGACCGTGGGACGCTGGCGCAGCACGGTCTCCGCGCAGTATGTGCCCTACATCATGCCGCAGGAGCATGGCCACAAATGCGATGTGCGCCGCCTCACGCTCAGCGACGCACAGGGACGCGGGCTGGAGGTCGCGGGTCACCCGACCGTTGAGTTCTCGGCGCTGCACCTGAGCGACGATGATCTCTTCCAGGCCACGCACACGATTGATCTCACCCCGCGCCCGGAGATCTTCCTGAACATCGACGGCGCGCACCGCGGGTTAGGCACGCTAAGTTGTGGCCCCGATACCCTCGATCGCTACCGCCTGCGGGAGCGCGCGTACCGCTTCGCCTTCAGCTTACGCGCGACGACGGGCGACTAGCGCTATTTGGGCTATGCCCCTCTTCCGTCGATGTTGCGTTGAAAAGAAGGTCTCGAACTTGTTTTCATCGGCGGTGTTGTGCGCAGGGGCCCAGGGTGAACTGTTGGTTACTGCGTTGGCTGACGTGGGCGACCTCCACTGTTTACTCCAGCGATGAGGCGGGCAGGTGTGCATCCAGCGCGACGGGGGCCGCGAGCGGTGTGTCGCGGCGCACGGTACGGATGTACAGCAGCAACGCGGGGGCGAGGATGACCGCCGCGGTGATCAGCGCCGCGCGCGTGGTGAGCGCCGTGGCGATGGCCCCCAGGATGGGGCCGCCAATGATCCCGGCGAGGGCGCCGACCTGTCCCCGTAGCGAGAAGACCGTCGCCCGCACGGCGGGGTCGAGGTGCTGGTTCATCCAGACTTGCTCCAGGGACGCGCGCGGGCCGAGGGCCGTCGTGACCAGCAAGAAGACGGCCAGGGCGAGGCCGAACTGCCCGGCCACGGCGAACGCGGCGACACCCACGATCGTCAGACCATCGATCGTGCAGAGCGTCCCGGCCACGGCGCGGTGGCTGGTCGTGGGGACGCATCGCCTAACGACTTCGGTCCCGCAGAGGTTGGTTACGGTGATGGCGGCCTCGATGAGGCCGAACCAGACGACCGGTGCCAGCCCTCCGAGGGTGGGAAAGGTGATGGTGTGCTGCAGATGGTAGGGCCAGAGCCGGTCGAACCCCGCGCCAAACATGCCGTAGAAGGCGCTGATGCCCAGGATGGTGCGCAGGACGGGACGTCGACGCGCCACTCGCAGGCTGGCGTGCAGCGTATAGCCCATCTGTTGCCAGGAGGTGCGCTCCTCGCGCGGCGCCGGGGTGAAGCGCCGCTCGGGCATGACCAGCGCCAGGACCATGCTTAGGGCCACGAACAAGCCGCCGGCCAGGACGATCGGCAGGCTGAGGCGCACGGTGGCGAGGCCGGTGCTGACCGCGATACCGAGCAGTCCGGCGATGGACCCGATCTGCGCGGCGCGCAGGTAGACCGCCCCCACGCGGTCCGCGCCTAATTCGTCGGCGATCCAGGCCGTGTCGGCGCCGTTTATGAGCGTCCCGCCGAGAGCTGAGAGTACTTGCGCCGCGAGCACGGCCGCGAACGTGGGGATAGAGCCCTCGACGAGGAAACCGGCCCCGACGAGGCCGAGGCCGAGCACGACCGCCCCGCGCCGGCTATACATGTCGGCCAGGATGCCGGTCGGCGCCTGACACAGGAAAGAGATGGCCTGCCACAGGGTGCCAACAAGCACCAGCTGCAGCGGGTTGAGTCCCACCGTCTTGATCTGGTAGAACACCTCGACGACGAAGATCATCCGATAGAAGAGCGACGACGCGCCGCTCAGGACGACATAGATGGAGTCCGCTCCACGATTGCGCATATAGCCCTCAGTAACTCATGCGTTAATGGAAGACAAGAAGACGGAGGGGTAGCGCGGGGACGTGGTTGTGACGGGCTTGTCCGATGGACGCCTCATTGAGAGGCGTGACGTGGAGCCGGTGTGTGAAGAAAACGTGACGCACGACCGGGCTACCCTCACGCGAAGGGCGCCGCCAGCGACAGGTATGGCCTGACGTTAGCTCACAGGGGCTGCTGAACGGGCGACGCGCCCACAATCCACAGCGTTACCCGGTGCGGAAACCATCGTCATGTGCCGATACCTCTCCTTTCGGAATGACGGAGCCACGATTGTTCACCTAAAGTATGGCGGCCGGGTGCGGCAGGTGTCAAGATGCATCTCAGCTAGACTTTGGCGTGCGCCCTTTAACAGTATGAAAGATTGCTCCATTGAGGAGTCATCTCTGGACAACGAGATGAGGACGACGCAGCAGGCGTCGAGGGGCGGCACCCTCCCGGTGGTGGCGTAAGAGGAGTTTTATTCTGCAACGAGTCTATTAGGTCGCCGTTAGGACCGCGCACGTCCATCCCCCCGCGCCCCTCTGCGTTGCATAAGGGCACGGGGTAAAGACAGCGCTACTCGTCGTGGTCGTGGTCATGTGCGTCGGGGTCGTTGCGCGCCATGTCCAGCGGGGCCGTCCCCATCATATCACCGTCGGCCATGTTGGCCATCATCGGTGCGCCGCCAGCGGCGCCGGGACCGCGCAGGCTCGGCGTGTTGGCGGCGCAGGCGGTCCCGAAGCGTGGCTGGCCGTAAGGAAGGTGCGTGTCGCCGCGCGCCAGGATGTGCGCGTGGTTGGTCGACCCGCCCCCGGCAGCGCCACTATCGTGTCCCCACAGGGTGAAGCTGCGCGCATTGGCGTAGTGCCCGACGAAGGAGCGGCGGAAGCGGTCCGTCGTGCGGTTGCGGTGCGAGCGGTGCAGCACATGGCCGCCGAAGAAGGCCACGTCGCCCGGTTCCATCACCGCTGGAATCTCCGCGCCGGGGTACGTGGCGGCGATGCGCGAGAGCGTGTTGGCCTCCTCGTCGGTGTTACTGACCTGCCGCACGACCGCCAGATCGGCCAGCGCGTCGCCGTGATTCTGGCGCTCCAGCCCCGCCGTCGGATAGATCGGCTCGTCTTGCGTTCCGGGCGTAAACCACATGCAGCCGTTCTCCTCGTCGGCGCGGTCGACGGCGAGCCACGCCCCGCACAGGGTGTCCGGCACGGTGGGGATGTAGTAGGCGTCTTGGTGATAGCCCTGCCCGGCCCCCCCCGGAAACTTGAGGAAGAACATGCTCTGCATGGCCATCACGTCGGGCCCGATCAGGGCTTCCAACACATCGAGCACACGCGGATGCAGCAGGAAGCGTTCGTGGATCTCCAGCACGCGATGGAGCATATGGATGCGCAGGTAGCGCCGCTCGATCTCCTCCGGCGTGGCGCCCGGCGGGGGCGGCTCGATGCCGGGGGCCGCGACGCGCCCGTACATCAGATCCTCGCTGTGCTGGACCAGTTCCTGCACGTCCTCAGGCGGGACGAGCCCGCGCACAATTAGGAAGCCCTGCCGGTGGAAGGTGACGTACTCCGCGACGCTGACGCGGTAGCGCGGGTACTCCTTCAGGGGCTTCACCGGCGTCGCCCCCGGAGCGGCCACCGCGCTCGCGGGGATCGCCCGGACGCCCACGGCCCCGTTGGCGTCGCGCGCTCTGTCGGTTGGCCGCAGCGCGGTCATGGTCGCGCCTGTGCCCAGACCGCCACCGGCGTCGCTCGGGGTCATGTCCGTGTCGCTGCGTGTCGTCGTCTCCATCGTTCGCGCCTCCCTATCCGTCTTATCTTTATGTTTTACCGCAACCCATGATGTATGCTCACTTAGTACGATATGATATGGAGCGCCGCGAGTAAAGCCATATGGTTGATCGACCTGTGCCTATTTCTGATCGCGACCCAGATGCGGCGCCGCCGCCACGCGCGCTGCCGAACACTGGGTTCGTCGTCTACCCGCCGCGCGCGACTTTCGGGCCGCGCCTGCAACGCGACTACCAGCTCGTGCTCGTCCACGCCGGGGCGGCGCGCGTCACGGTCGACGGCGCGGGGCGCGACATACCGAGCGGGCACGTCGGTCTGCTGCGGCCGGGGCACAAGGAGGTCTACGCCTTCGGGTGCGACGGGGAGACACGCCACTCCTGGATCGCCGTCCCCCCGCGCGCGTTGGATGACGCGGCGCGCGCCGCGCTGGACGCCGCGCCGGACCTGCTGCCGCTCTCGCCGGCGCTGGAGGCGTGCGTCGAGGTGGGGCGCGGCACGGTGGCGGTCGATGAGCCGGAGCGCCGTCCCGTGCTGACGGCGGTTGGCCGCGCCGCGCTCGCGCTCTACGTCGCGGAGGGCGCGCATGCCCCGCTGGCGCAGACGCGCGTGCATCCGGCCGTGGCGCGGGCGCGCCTGCTGGCGCGCGCGCGCGCATGAGGGCATCGGGGTGGACGAGCTCGCGCGGGACGTGGGCGTGTCGCCCGAACACCTGGTGAGGCTATTCCGTCGCGACCTGGATACCACGCCCGGCGCCATCCTGCGCGCGGAACGGCTGGCCCACGCCACGCGCCTGCTCGCGCAGACGGGCCTGAGCGTGGCCGAGGTGGCGCACCGCTCCGGTTTCGCCAGCCCGCACCACCTGGCACACTGCCTGCGCGCCGCCACGGGCCGGACCCCAACCGAGCTGCGCGCCCGGAGTTGGGCGGCCCGCGAGACATGAAACCACTCCGGTCTGCTCCTTTTGATCGTTGCACGACTGGTGGCCGTCACCCGCGCGCTTGTAAACCCTACCTCGTGTCATCCGTCGGGCGATACTGTACCAGTTGGTACCCGCGTGGCTACGTACGCATAGCCGCGTGTGAAAGGGGTCTCAATGTTTTTTGAACGGCTAGATAGCCTACATCTACCGGATGCTAGCACCCTCGGCCTCGTGCGGCCGCCTGCCCATGCGGCCCACCAACGTCAAGTACGCACTCTCGTGAGCATGAGACTGATGTTTTGATATAAGGGTTATGGTCAAGCTGTCGCCGTAGCAGATTCGGCTGTATTGCCATGCAGGACACAATAGGCCGCGCGACAAAACGCCATGGGCCGCGTGATGTCGCCCGGCAAAGCGCAATCGACCAGCCTGAGCCGCCATACAAACCGCAATTTGTTCGTCGCCCCAGGGCATTTGGCCCTTATATCAAAACGTCAGCATGAGAGTGCGTCATTGACATTGATGCCCGATTAGGGCTACGTATAACGACCCGCAGCGGCCGGTTAAGGCGTTTCCGCACGGGTAGCATGCCCGTGGGGCCAGCGTTTCGGAGTTGGCGCTAGGGTTGTCTGCATCCGTCCGAAAGTGGCTCAATGCCACTGACGCACTCTCGCACAGAGGGCCAGCCGCCTACTCAGCTTGCCAGGTGCTGGAAGCCCATGGCGTAGAGGTTGGCGTAGGCCCCACCGCGCCGCAGCAGCTCGACGTGCGTGCCCTGCTCTATGATGCGCCCCGCCTGCAATACCACGATGCGGTCGGCGTTCTTGATCGTGGAGAGGCGGTGGGCGATCACGACGGCGGTGCGCCCACGCAGCAGTTGCCGCAAGCCCTCCTGCACGATCGATTCCGTGACGGTGTCGATGTTGGCCGTGGCCTCGTCCAGGATCAGGATGCGCGGGTCGGCCAGTAACGCGCGCGCGAACGAGATCAGTTGCCGCTGGCCGATGCTCAAGTTGTTACCACGCTCGCGAATAGGCGTCTCGTACCCTTGCGGCAGGCGCGTGATGAGGTCGTGCGCCCCGACCACGCGCGCGGCGCGCTCCACGTCGGCGTCGCTCGCGTCGAGGCGTCCGTAGCGGATATTCTCGCGCACCGTGCCCGTGAACAGGAAGGGATCCTGCAGCACGATGCCGATCTGGCTGCGCAACGACTGCTGCGTGACGTCGCGCACGTCGATCCCGTCGATCAGCACGGCGCCGCCGCTGACGTCGTAGAAGCGCGCCAGCAGCGCGGAGATGGTGCTTTTGCCGGCCCCGGTCGGCCCCACGATCGCCACGGTCCGGCCGGCCTCGATGCGCAGGTTCAGGTCGCGCAGCACGGGGTGGTCGGGTGTATAAGCGAAGTCGACGTGGCTGAACGCGACCGCGCCGTCTATGGGCGGCAGCGCGCGCGCGCCCGGTTTATCATTGATTGTGACCGGCACGCCCAGAATCTGGAAGATGCGCTCGGAGGCGACGCCGCCGCGCTGCAGTTGCGTGTACTGCTGGCTGAGGTCGCGGATCGGGTCGAAGAAACGGTTGATGTAGAGGATGAAGGCGACGAGGTCACCCGTCTTGAGGCGTCCATGCATGACCATGATGCCGCCGTAGATGATGACGAGCGCCGTGGCCACGGCGGCGACGACCTCGACCAGCGGCAGGATCAGCGCGGCGATGCGCCCGGACTCCACGTTGGTGTCGCGGTTGTAGCGGTTGAGGTCGTCGAACTCTTCGCTGTTGCGTCCCTCACGCGCCATGCCCTGGATCACGCGCATGCCCGAGATGTTCTCCTGCAAGGTCGAATTGACCAGCGAGATGGCGGCGCGCGTGCGCCGGAAGGAGCGCTGCGCGTAGCGTTGCCAGAAGGCGGCGATGATGACCATGACCGGCAGGACGGTGAAGGCGAGTAGGGCCAGCCCGACGTTCACGACCAACATAATGACGACGATGCCGACGAGGGCGATCAGCGAGCCCAAGATAGAGAGTAGACCAGAACTCAGCATGTTCTCCAGCACGGCGATGTCGCTTTGCAGGCGCGACATGACGCGGCCGATCTCGGTACGGTCGTAGAAGCTGAGCGAGAGCCGCTGCAGGTGCGCGAACATGTCCGACGAAAGCTTGTAGAGCATCTGCTGTCCCGCCCACGACATGGTCCAGACCTGCCAGTACTGCGCCTGCCAGGCCACGACGTTGACAAAGAGCAGCAGCAGCCCGATGCCCGTGAGGCCGCTCGCGTCGTGCAGGCGCCCGTACTGCACGAGGTTGATCACATTGCCGATGAGCAGGGGCGTAGCCAGGTTAGCCAGCGTGGACACGACCATCAGCACGGCGCTGGCGATAGCCGCGCCCCGGTACGGGGCGATGTAGGGACCGAAACGCTTGATCAGGCCCCAAGAAAAGGATGCCGACTCGTCTTCGTCCAGCCCGGCCAAGTCGCTCTCACGCACGGCGCTGCGGCGGCGATAGGCGACGTACGACTCGCTGCGTTTCGCACTCATCGCGCCGCTCCCTGCTCGACGCGGCGCGTCGAGAGCGTGCGCGCCTCATATTCTTCCTGCTCGCGCAACTGCAGGTCGTACAGGCGCGCGTAGGCGCCGCGCCGCGCCAATAGCTCGGCGTGCGTGCCACGCTCGATGATGCGGCCGTCCTCCAGCATCAAGATCTGATCGGCGTTCTTAATCGTGCGCAGCCGCGAGGCCACCACGAAGGTGGTGCGCCCGCGCATCACCACGTCGAGGGCCTGTTGGATGAGGTACTCGGTCTCCATGTCGACGGCCGAGGTCGCGTCGTCGAGCACCAGGATACGCGGGTCAAGCAGCAGCGTGCGCGCGATGGCCACGCGCTGCTTCTGGCCGCCCGAGAGGGTCACACCGCGCTCACCGACCCAGGTGTCGTAGCCGTCGGGCAGGGTCAGCGCGACGTCGTGCAGGCGCGCCGCTTTGGCCGCGGCGAAGACCTGCGCGTCGGTCGCGTTGGCGACGCCAAAGGCGATGTTGTCGCGCAGCGTGGCGTTGAACAGGAAGACATCCTGCAGCACCAGCCCGATGTTGCGCCGCAGCGAGGCCAGCGTCACGTCGCGCACGTCGCGGCCGTCGATGGTCACACAACCGGACGTGGCGTCGTAGAAGCGCGGCAGCAACTGTAGGATGGTGCTCTTGCCGCTCCCCGTGGCGCCGAGTAGGGCGACGACCTGTCCGGGCCGCGCGTCGATGGCGATGTCGTGCAGCACCTCCGCGCCCCCCTCGTAGGAGAAGGACACGTCCTCGAAGCGCACCTGCCCGCGTACGTTGACGAGTGGGCGCGCGTCCGGAGCATCGGCGATGGCCGGCGGCATGTCCAGCACCTCGAAGAGGCGCGTGCCGCCGGAGAGCCCGCGCGTGAACCAGGTCACCATGAAGCCAAAGGTGCGCACCGGCGTACCCAACAGGAGCACCAAGGTGATGACAAACACGAGCGTGCCGGGAGTCAATGAGTGGTCGACGACCGTGGCGGCGCCGATCCAGACGACGAGTACCGTGACGACGTTGAGCACGAGCACCATCAGGGGCTGGTTCCAGGCCGAGAGGCGCATGGCGTCGAGGCTGAGCGTGCGCACCTCCTGGTTCTGCCGGTCGAACTTCTCGGCTTCATAGTCTTCGCGCGCGAACGCTTTGACCACGCGCACCCCGGCCAGGCTCTCCTGCATCACCGTGCTGAGCGTGCCGGTCTGGTCCTGCACGTCGAGCCACAGGCGGTGCAAGCGGATGGAGACCCGCCAGGCCAGGACGGCCAGCACCGGCACGCAGGTCAGCGTGACCAGGGCCAGCGGCGGGTCGACCCATAACAGGATCAGCGCGATGGGCACGAAGGTCGCGACGGCCAGGGCCGCGCGGAGCAAACCGAGCACGATGAAGTTGCGCACTGCCTCGATGTCGACCGTCAGGCGCGACATCAAGTCGCCCGTCTCCGAGCGATCGAGGAACGAGAAGTCGAGGCGCTGCAGGTGATCGTAGACCATGGTGCGCAGGTCGTAGGCCACGAGCTGCGAGACCGATTGTGAGAGGTAGCCCTGCCCGTAGGCGAAGAGCCCGCGCAGCGCGCTGGCGGCCAAGATGACCAGCGCGGCGATGACGAGGTCGCGCGTCCGACCGCGCGGCACGGCGATGGTGTCGACGATCTGTTGTAGCGCGAATGGTACGACAAAGGAGAAGGCCGTCGAGAGCAGTAGGCAGGCCACGCAGAGGAGCGATAGACGCAGGTGCGGGCGCAGCAGCCCCGTGATACGCGCGTAGGCGCGCAGGTTGTGCCGCCACGTCGTGACGCGCTCCGTCGTCAAAAGCCTGCCCTCCGTCGTGTTGGTTGTCGCGGCCACACGCGAAAGCACACGGCTTGGGCGTAAGGGGATGGGTGGTGTGGGGAAAAGACCCGTAAGCGGACATGAACGTCGCCTGTCGTCAGTATACCTGAGCCACCTACCCCACGGCTGAAGCCGAGGCCTTGCCCTCACTCACCGTCAGGGGGACGGCTTTCGGGCTTCCACGCCAACACGATGCTGACGTGTGTCGCTCACGCGACAGGGCGGGGTGATCTGATGTCCAGTCGCCACGCACGAGGCGCGACTTCCGCTGCTCTGGACCCGCCCGTCCGGCCTAGACCGGACATAGGAGCCGTGAGGAGGTCTCCTCTAGCTCGTGCGCTGAAGCCGTTTCACCCGCGAGAAGCGCGCGGTATACCGGCGCTACGGTCTCCTCCATCACGCACGGGGGCGGTATGTCATCGACCACCTGATCCCGCTGGAACTGGGCGGCGATAATAGCGTGCCCAACCTCTGGCCCGAGCCGGCGACAGGACCGGCCAACTCCCACGACAAGGACGGCCTGGAGGACTATCCGCACCGCGCCGTCTGCGCCGGGCGTGAGCCGTTGGCCCAGGCGCAGCGCGCGATCGCGACGAACTGGTACGTGGCCTGGGTCGCGGCGGGACGCCCCGCACCACCACGATACGACGGGGACGGCGCGTAGAGACGGCCCCGATAGGAGCGTAGCATGATCGACGGGGACGACACAGCGACGCCGGTCACGACGCCTCACATAGCCGCCACCGACTGGCCGCGCGCGGACGCATGCGCCGATTGCGGCCAGCCGACGCAGGGCACGATCAGATGCGACGCGTGTCTTAGGGCTTATCAAGGAACAACGTATCCACTTTTCGCGCCTGTTCACGGGTAAACAGGGCACAAGGTTGACTACGTTATTCTCTGGCGGCCCCTTAGCCAACTATGGGAGCGACTCAAAGTCGCCGATCCCGCGTGGTTCCATGGTAGCTAGCATGTACAGAAGACAGAAGACAGACCACCGGAGGTGACGCACGACCGACGCTCAGGCCCGTGCGCACGTCTGGACGCTCTGCCTCTGCGCCCTCGTGCTCGCGGCCCTCACTGGCCCCATCGCCGCCCTCCTCACCCCGCTGGCCCAAGCCCCCGCGCCCGCCCTCCACGTCGTGGCCATCGCTCTCGCCGCTGCCCTCGTCGGCGCGTCTGTGGCCCTCGCCGTCCTGCTCGTCGTCGCCGTCCGGCGTGTCGTGCGGCCTCGTCTGGACGGCCACCGTTAGCCCGTTGGGGGAGCGATAGGGCGACCCTCATGGTGGGACGGCAGGGCGTGCCGGCGTGGCCCCATAGGGCTGATGCTGTGGGACCACGAGGCCGCTGCTGTGGGACCACACACGCCGTTTCCACGGGACCACCCATGGTGCTAGCACCAGAGCCGTGGTCCCACGCTGGTCCCTCGTTTGACGCGTGAAATAGGCTCTGTGGGACCACGATGGTCCCACCCCTTTATCTTGGGGTGGGGACCACGCCTGGTCCTGGGACCACGACGATGGGAGACCACGCCCGGTCCTAGCCCCCGCGCACGACGGCCCCGCGCGCAGCGACGGGGCACACGGTACGGGCCAGGGTGTGGGCGCGCGACAGGGGCACGCGGCCACGCTCACGGCCGATCGCGGAAGGTAACGGTAGCGAGGCCGCCCGTCGTCGCCGCCCCGCTCACCGGGTCCCGGAAGGGAACCGCCGCCGGCAACGTAAGCACGCCCCGCGCGCCGTCCTGAGCGACCGCCGCACGGCTCCCCTGGGTCGTGGCCGCTGAGCGCCGTGTCATCGGCGGCGTCCCGTCGCGTTTGCGATACTGGAGGGAGGGGGAAGGCGCGATGGGCGATAGGGCGAGCGACGACCGCCGGGACAAGTGGGGCGGCGGCGACGACGACGACGAGGTGGACCTGGACACGCCGTTGCCAGCCGGGCAACAGGGCTTGGAGGACGTGGCCTGGTGGTGGATTGAGGCTACCGCCGGTGCCGTCGACCCTACGCTGGACGACCGGGCCGCCATCGCCGAGGACTGGCTCACCGCCGGCCTCGTCGCCCTCGCCTGTGTCGTCGTCCGCGCCGTTACCCCCGGCGCGACCTACCGCGCCCTGCTCACGTATCTACGCGCCACCTCCTTGCGCGATCTGATGATCGAGGCCGCCGCGCTCGTCCCCGAGGAGACCGCACCCTTCGTCCACATCACGTTGCAGGACTTCACGAATCACGACGTGCTCGCCTGGATCGAGGAGACCATGAACCGGCGTCACGCGCGGATCGACGCGTTATGAGGGGACCGCCAGCATGAGGGAGCCGACGCGCCGGCCACCTGTCAGGCTATCGGGCTGGAACGACCAGGCCGCCGTAGCACTCCTCGTCCTCGTGGCGGGGCACCTGCTCGGTCCTCGTCGCGGGGCACCTGCTCGCCACCGAGCCCACATCGTCAGCCGGACCCCTGACTCCCGACCACCTGGCCCGCGTCGTCGGCGCGTACCACGACCTCCCCGCGCTCGTCGCCGCGCTGGAGGGCAACCCGGGCGATCAGGTGCGCCACGGCGCCCAGCAGCTGCGCCGCCTCCTCCGCCCCGGCCAGGCCCAGGTCTACCAGCGCGTCCTCCCCCGCCTCCCCGTCGCCCTCGCCGACCCCTATTTTCGCCTCGCCCTGGCCCGCGCCGCCGCCAAGACCGGCCTCGACCTCTTCCCGCCGGACCCGGCGAGATGAACTGGGCCACATGACACTTGACGCTGGTGGAAAGGGCACTTTAGGCGTCCCATTCACGGAGCGGATGCGCGTGTACGGGACAGATCGCCCCTCTCCCCGCCGCCCACAGCACCGCGCCAGCGTCGTGCGCGCCTACGGCCGCTCCCCCGCCTGCGTTGTCGCCTGTGGGCCTAGTGGTGTATACTCCTGTCACTGACATTTTGATATAAGGGTTATGGTCAAGTCGCTGCCGTAGCAGATTCGGCTGTATTGCCATGCAGGACACAATAGGCCGCACGACAAAATGCCATGGGCCGGGTGATGTCACCCGACAAAGCGCAATCGACCAGCCTGAGCCGCCATACAAACCGCAATTTGTTCGTCGCCCCAGAGCATTTGGCCCTTATATCAAAACGTCAGATCCTGTCAACAAGCACTTGACGTGAAGTATAAGACGTGATACAAGAGAACCCGCGATGACCACCGACGACCTCTACCTCCTCGTGGCCGAGATGCGCTGCGAGCACGGCCACCTGATCCTGGACGACGCCGAGCGCGCCGGCCACGCGTGGACCGTCTACCTCCACGACGCCGCACAACCCTGCACCTTTCAGGTCCCTGACTACCACGCTTTCCAAACCCACGCCCCCGCCCTTCCGCCCGCCTGGATGGTCCTCCAGACGCGCGCCGAGCGCGCCGGCCATGACTATGACGCCGACGCCGGCGCCCTCACCCTACCCGAGTTGGCCCAGCTCCTCGCCGCCGCGCAGGACGCCGACGCCGGCACCTGGCTGATTCACGCCATCCACCGCGCCGGCCGCATACCGACGGGTGCCGATGGGGGCGTCGCCTACCTCATTGAGCTGGCCGATCCCGCCACCGGCGAGGTCCGCACCGCCCCCTCCCTCGCCGCCTACCAGCAGCTCCGCCACGACGACGCGGCCACACCCGTCGCCTAGCCGCGCATCGTCACGTCGCCTACGAGCCGTTTGCCGGAGAGAATGACGAGGACTGTCCTCGTCCTTGCCGCCATCATCCTCGCCTGCGTTGCTCTCGTCGTCCTGTTCGTCATCCTCGTCGTGCGCGTGTAGGGCTGACACCCCGCGCGTGTCCGTGGTCTACCTCCTGCATTATGTCCCCCACAGGACATCCGGCGCCTTTCACACGCATGACGGAACCGCCGGGTGCCGTGAGAAACCGTGCCCCGCGTAGAGTCGCGGAAAGGGGACCGATGGACGCCGACGAGACCGACGCGCCCGAGACCTTACTGAGCCTGCGCGACGCGGCCGCCGCGCTCGGCCTGCGCCCCGCCACCGTCAAGCAGTACATCCTCCGCGGCCAGCTCGCCGCCGTCCGCGTCCCCTGCGGCAACGCCACCCGCCTCTATGTCGCTCCGTCCGAAATCGACCGCTACCGCCGCGCGTCGCTCGGCGCCCAGGGGTGGGATAAGCGCAGGGGGCCGGCGCCGCCGGCGTCACCTGACGCGTCCCGCGCGCGCTGACCCTGACAAAGGGAGGGCGGCGCCCACGCCGCACGCGCCGCGTGGTGACGCCCGGCCGCGCGGCCCCTGTCCACCGTGCGCCCCTCACGTCGCGTCAGCGCCGCACGTCCCACCGTCGCACGGCACAAGAGCCACGTAAGGGATGCGCGGTCCGCGCGTCTATACCTACATAGGGACATGAGGGCGGCGGTCTGGGCTGTGTCGCCGCCTTCCCCTGGCCTTATCGGGGGCGTCGCGCTCGGGCTGTGCGCGGCGTCCCCTTCTCTCTGCCCATGACAGCCAGCCGCGCGTGGAGCCCCCTGTGTGGACCGTGGAAGATTGGCGTACCCATCGTGACGTTTCCCGCGCACCCACCGTGACGTTTCCCGCGCACCCACCGTGACGTTTCCCGCGCACCCACCGTGACGTTTCCCGCGCACCCACCGTGACGTTTCCCGCCGTTTCACACCTGCGACCGGCACACCGAGCGTGACGCCTTACACAGGGACAGGCCCGGCCCCCCGACTCATGAGTCGGGGGGCCGGGCCTGTCCCTGTCTGTGCGCGTCGCTAGGGCATCTGGGCGATGACGACGATGCGGTGCGTGTCGACCAGGTACGGCGTGCACCCCACCAGCGCCAGCGTCGGCTTCTGGTAGGGCGCGTTGAGCAGGCGCACGTCGTCGGGTGTCACCACGCTGACCGAGCGCACCACATAGCGGTCGGTGTGTGTGCCCTGCGTCACCACCACCGTGTCGCCGCGGCGCATCGTGCCGAGGTAGCGGAAGATCGAGCCGTGAATGTCGTCGTGGCCGCTCATCAGCGAGAGGCCGGGCTGGCCCAGCGGGGCCGAGTCGGCGAAGCGGGTGACGCCGTAGGCAGGCACGATGTCATAGAGCAGCGAGCCGTCAGGGTTGGCGACGAAGCCGCGCGCCCAGACGGGCGCGCTCCAGATATCGAGGCGGGCGACGGAGAGGCGGGCCTCGGGGGCGGACAGGGGGCCGTGCCCGGTCTGGGCGGGGCCGGCGACGCGGCCGGTCTGGGGGTGGTGTCCGTCGCGGTAGGCGACGACGGCACTCACGACCGTCGTGTCCTGTGGGGTTGTCGCGTGGTAGGTGGCGGCAGACACGGATGGCGTGGCGCGCGTGCTGGGTACGAGTGGGAGCATGAGGAGCATGCCCACTAACAGTAGTAGCGATCTCTTGCGTCCTGTCCAGGTGACCATGGTGTCTACTCTCTCCCTAATACTACAACGTTACTTCGCTAGAATCACCTGTAGTGACCGTAAGAAGCTGGCAATCTGCCGCTAAACTGAGCGGTCGCAAGCCTGCTTCCAAGTCGCTAGCACGGCCTTAGGGGACAAGTAACGTTGTAGTACTAATCAAACGTCCTAATACTCTATCGACCATTTGGGCTAGGAGGTTTAGTACAGGAGTAGCCCATGTGGGGGAGAAACCGCGCGTTGCGTCGCCCGAAAGGGTGAGAGGCGCACGGCAGGCGCGGCGCCGGGCTAGCCCAGGTGGGCCATGCGCGGGCCGTGGAGTGTGGCGCCGGGCTAGCCCGATGGGGCCATAGGGGGTAAGGACGCCGAGGCGTGGGCCGCAGTTGCCCCCCTGCCCCTCCGTCCAGGCCGGCGCGATCACCGCCGGGCACAGCACGCCGCCGGCGTCCCTGCGCAGCGCGCCACTGCCTGTTGCTAGAGTGCCGCACGAGTGCGTCGTGCTGATCGGCGGACATGACCATGCCATCGTCGTTGCGTGAGCGTCCGTGGCGTCCCTAGCGCGTCCTCCTCGTCGCCGCCCGCGGCATCGTCATCGTGCGGTGTCAGAGGCCCGGTGCGCGCGCTCACAGGCAGAGACCCGCCGCACGAACCCATCTGGGCTAGCGGGCCGCAGCCGGTGCTCCTCCTCCCGTCCCCGCCATCACCCCCCGCAGCCGCTGCGCACAAAGCGCCGAGGGACCGGATGGCTTGACCCGCCCAGACAGCCGCGCGCCCCGGCGATCGTGGTGCCCCACGCCGCCACGATTGGTCATCCCGACGCCCACACACCGCGTCCCCCGGCGTCTTTTTCTAGCGAGAACGGGCCGGGCTGCTGGGTCGATGACCCGGCAGCCCCGCCCGTTGACGTGCTGGTCCATGGGGCGTCGGTTAAGACATCTGCGCGATGACGACGACGCGGTGGGTGTCGACCCCATAGGGGGTGCAGGAGATCAGCGCGAGCGTGGGGCGGGTGTACACCGCATTAAGCAGGCGCACGTCGTCGGGCGTGACCACGCTGACCGACTGGACGACGTACCGATAGGTGTGTGTCCCCTGCGTCACCACCACCGTGTCGCCGCCGCGCATCGTGCCCAGGGCGCGGAAGATCGAGCCGTCGATGTCGTCGTGGCCGCTCATCAGCGTGAGACCGGGCTGGCCCAGCGGGGCCGAGTCGGCGAAGCGGGTCACGCCGTAGGCGGGCACGATGTCATAGACCAGCGCGCCGTCGGGGTTAGCCACGAAGCTGCGCGCCCAGATGGGAGCCCCGCGGATGCCGAGGCGCGTGATGCTCAGGCGCGCCTCGACTGGCGGGCTGGCCGCGTGCCCCCTGGCCACCGGGGCGGCAAAGCGCCCGGTCTTTGGCTGATGATAGTAGTGGTACGTGACGGTCGTGCGGTAATGTGTCACCGTGCGGTAGCGCGTCACCACATGCGTTACCGTGCGGTAGCGCGTCACCACCCGCGGGACCATCCGCGTCACCGTCCGCACCACCGTGCGCTGGTGGATCACCGTCACCGGATGCGTCACCACGCGGACGTGGGTGACCACGCGCTGGCGCACCCGTGTGTGCACTAGCACGCGGGTGCGCACCTTGACCTGGACCCGCGTCACGGTGTGATAGCGCGTCACATCGTGATACCGCTTGACGTCGTGGTAGCGCGTCACGTCTTTGTACACGGTGACCAGCGCCGGCCGTGGCAGCGGCGGCACGGGGGACGGCGGCGCAGTGGGAGACGGGAACAACGGCGGCGCGACGACCGGCGGGACGATGACGATGGCCGGCGCCCCCGTGTCCGGTGGGCGCGTCGGGAGCGGCGTAGAGGTCGGCGCTGGCGGTGCCGTCGGCGTAGAGGTTGGTGCCAGCGCCTCTGGTACGGTCGGCGCGGTGCCCGTCGGCGTGGCCGTACTGGGCGCGGTGCCCGTCGGCGTGGCCGTGCCCGTCGCGGTGCCGATCAGCGTGGCCGTGCCCCTCGGCACCGTGGCGGTCGGCGCGGCTGTACTGGGCGGCGCGGCTGTACTGGGCGCGGTGCCCGTCGGTGTCGCCGTACTGGTCGGCGCGCTCGTACCCGTCGCCGTACTGGTCGGCGTAGAGGTCGGCGCCGTGCTGCACATTTGATTGTTGCGCACCACGGTATTGCTGTCTAAGGTCACCGCGGCCGTGCGGGCATAGAGGCCGCCGTTCGTCACGGTCCCCGTATTGAGGGTGATGGAGGCCAGCGCCAGGATATTGCCGGTAAAGCTGGTGCGCGTCCCCAGCGTCGCCGCACTGCCAACCTGCCAGAAGATATTGCTGCTGCACGGTTGCGCGCCATTGAGCAACACCACGCTGGCATTGCTCGCCGTGGTGAGGGTACTCCCGATCTGGAAGATGAAGACACTGCTGGGGTTCCCTTGACCATCCAGGATGAGTTGCCCGGTCAATTGCGCGGAGGACGCGAAACAGTACACCCCCGGCGTGAGGGTTTTGCCGCCCAGATCCTGGCCGGTCAACGTGACATCGCACGGTTGCCCCGCGGCATCGTTATAGGCGGTGGTCGCGTCCGTCTGGGCTTGATTGGCCACCGCGTCGCCGAGGTGGGTCGCCCCGCTCACGAGGCCGGGCGGGAAGCCCGTCACCGCGGTCCCGGGGCTCACGCCCAGATCGCCGATCAGCGTGGTCGGTCCGGTATTGGTGACCGTGCTGCCCGCGAGCACGGCGAACGTGCCGGCCGTGCCAAGAGAGGGACTGGTCGCGGCATGCGCCACTGCGGGCGACAGCAGCGGCAGCAGCAGCAGCAGGGCCGCTGGGCGTAGGTATGTTCTCAGCTTCATGGCTGGTGGCTCCCTTCAGGACGGACTGTATGACGTCTCTGCGGCTCATCGGTCGCAGACGCGGGGCCGGGCAAGGAACGGTGGGGGTCAGGCATGGGTTCCTCCCAACAAGAGGACGGCGCGTGATCGTGCCCCAGGGACTGTCATCAGCGTCCGCGCGGCTGCGCAGGCAGCGTGCGGAGGGACACGGACAGAGCGCCTAGAGGAAGCACAACGGCTTCCCAACTACCGACAGCATACTACTATCTGAGCTATTTGTCGCATAAAGATTTATATGTACGCAAAATCATTGCATGGATGCGAGCAATGGTCGTCACGACCTCTCCCCTTGTCAGGGCGGCGCGTCCCACGAGAGCCCGCTGGCGTGGCCCGCGCACGGCGTTAGCGCGACCGTCCCTCGGCGACAATGATCAGTGGTTGTCCTTCACGCCTACTGATCATCACCCGGCTCATGTCCCTGCCACGACGGCCCCGGCCTGCGGACCATTAGGCTATGGACACCCCCGGCTCCAGCGCCCACACTACGCGTGCAGGCGTCAATCGGCGCGTGCACCGGCTAGCCCAAGGAGACCACGCATGCTCATGCCCCCTCAGACCCTCGCGGCGACCCTCGCGCTGTTCGATGGCGACGCCGACGAAGCCACCGTCGTTGCGCGCATCGTGGCGCTGCGTCAGGACCCCGACTGGCGGGTGGCCCTCCATCAGGGGCACAAGCGCTGCGCGATCGCCCTGACGCACCGCCCCACGGACCACCTATACCGCGTGTACCTACAGCGGGTAACGTGCGCCGCAGGCGTCGTCTGGCGGCGCGCCGCCTAGCCGCGTCCCTCGCACCGGCCCGCACAACCCCCAGCGCCCCCCTCCGGCCACGTCAGCCCCCCCAGAGGGACGCCCACGGCCGCTGCACTTACACCCCTGTGTCCGGCATGGGCTCGCTCGCCCTGCGGCCCACCCGACACGCCCCTCATCGACGTCGATCAATAGCGCCACCACTAACAGGACGCGCAGCCGTCATGGTCCAGGGGATACACGAGGAGAGAGGACCTGATAGGGGGAGAGGCAGCGGGAGAGCGCCGGCAACCGCGCACGACGCGCTCCCCGCCGCCAGCGCGTGGCCCGTGCAGCGGCCGGCGGCAGGCGAGACAACACCCCCCGCACAAATGCACCGTAAGGTTTCTTCCTTTCGCATCTCTATACTAGTAGGAGAGGTCTACGCGTGCGACACGGTACGCCCCCTCACCGTCCCCGGAGGTACTCATGAGCATGACCACCACGACACTCGACCCCCGGCCTAGCCCCGCCCAGGTGCGGGCCTGGCTCGCCACCGACCTCTCCGACGCCGCCTTACGCGCGCTCGTCGCCGTCTTGGGCACCGACCCCAACTGGCGCCTGCGCGCCAGCCCTGGCCCCACGACCTGGGACGCGGACCTGCTCTATTCGCCCCAGGGCCTGCGGGCTCACGTCCATCTGGTCCGCCGCCCGCCGACCCCCCCTACCCTTGCCAGCCTTTGGCATCGCGTGCACCTGCGCCTGCGCCCCCGGCCGCGCCCGACCCGGCTACGGCCCGCTCTCGCCTTGCCCACGCCCCGACGAGGCGGCCCGCACCCGCGACATGATGCTATGCTGGAACAGCACACGTAACACCTGAGAGTGGAAGGAGCCCCGCGCATGCAGTAGCGCGGGACACGCGGTCACGGGATGTGGACCGCCTGCCCGGCGAGGGTCAGCAGGATTAGGGCGGCCACCGGCGCGGTGAGCAGCAGGCCCAGGGCGACGAGGCCATAGCGCACCGGGCGCTGATAGAGCGGCAGGACATCGCAGGCCAGGACGCGCCACACCGCGCCAAGGGCCAGGAGCGCGGCCGCCGCCGTCACCAACGCGTCGGCGTGGCGAGCGCGACGTCGCCGCGCACGAGGACCAGCATGATGACAAGAATGAGGCGGGTGGCCCGCTCCCGTCGGCGTGTGTGCCACTCCACGATCTTGTTCCCTTCCCCACTCACCCGTCGAGCGCGAACGTCCCCACCACGTCGGTCACGCGCGCGTCCACATCCATCCCGTACGTCTCCAGCCACGCCGTCCCGAACGCCTCGGCCGCCGCCGCGGGTGGACCTGTCCACATGACCGTGAGATCCGGTATTGAATGTCAAGGGGCAAAATGTAGGTGCGTCATGGTAGGGGTCGGGCTGCGCCCGACCAAGGGGCGGCCTGCCCCTTGAACCCCGGTTGCGGACTGCGGCAACCACGGGCA
>JAABUM010000326.1_pt1 | contig 89877 bp, 83 predicted proteins | sample 5559161 | NCBI WGS metagenome assembly JAABUM01 (sample SAMN10711868, study PRJNA513369) | rock metagenome | isolation source: Antarctica rocks | place: Antarctica: Victoria Land, Siegfried Peak nord
GCATGTTGCCCAGCACTGCGAAGCCGAGCAGACCCAGCCAGTCGGCGTAGCCGAACGGAGCACCGGCCTGCAGCGCGGCGAAGCACACCAGCGACGCGACGATGGCGTGGTTGACTTTGCCGGCGCCGAGCAGGAAGCCGGCGACGACCGCGGGTACCAGCCGGACCCCGTCGGAGTCGGTCGAGTGCTGCAGGTGGGTCATCAGCGTGATGAGCATGCCGCCCACCAGCGCGAGGGCGAACGCCCGCCAGGTGATGCCCAGCCTGATGTAAAAGGTGGCCGCCTCCAGCGCCTGAGCGCGCAGCGCGGGAAAACCGGCCATCACCAGCCCGGTCACGACCCAACCGCCTGCGAGGTTGGTCGCCAGGGTCACCACCCACAGCCGGGTCAGCCCGAACAGCGTGCCGCGCCGGGCGACGACGGCCACTACCGGGACCAGGAAGTCCTCGGTGAACAGTTCACTGCGGGCCAGGGTCAGGGCGATGAACCCGGCGGAGAACGCCAACCCCCCGAGCAGCACACTGTGGGTGGCCTGCTCGACCAGGAGCAGGGCGAGAACCCCGATGCCGACGTCCAAACCGCCAAGGACCCCGGTCGCAAGCAGGCCCAGCCAGGACCGGCCGAGCCGCTGCTCACCCTCCTCGACGAGCCGGTCGAACGTCTCCTCGGTGTCCTGCTGGGCAACCCCAGGACCGACAGCAGCAGCTGCAGCACTGGTAGGCGGCTTGTCCGTGTCCCGGCGTTCCCCCGGCGCTATCGGAGCCTGTGACGCCATCGGCTCTCCCCTCATCTGACTGTCAGGGCAAGAAACGTCAGCCGCGCGACTGGGCGGTCGGCCAAACGTCGCCGCCGCGCCCGGCCGGAAGCAACAGCAGCGCGGCTCGGTGTCGGTGGCCGAGGTTGGCATCGTCGTCAGCCAGGTGGCGTGGTCGCCGCAGGCAGCCAATGATAGGGAACTTCACGGCGTCATCTGACGCCACTGGCGACCGCGCAGGTGTGGTCAAAGCGTCGGAGGACGGCGGCAGGCGGCACGCTGACCTGACCGAGAAGCTCTCCCGGGATCGCCTGCTCTCTACGCTGGCGCGACTCCTGGAGACGGACATACCTGGCTACGCTCCTGTCCAGCTCACGGCTCAGGTGCGCCTCGTAGCGCGGCAACTGGTCGAACAAGTTGGAGTTCAGCGCGTTGGCGCCGGCCCGCATGACGTCCTCCTGCGCGGCTTCAGCAGACCGGCCCCGCCCCGGGGGCGAGATCATTGGAACGCAAGTGTTGTGCGCTAGAGCCGTCGCCTCAAGCTCTACGAGGCGACGGCGCCGCACGTACAGCCCGGCGATGTGGAGGGCCTCCGCCCGTTCCTGCGCTGTCTGTGGCCCAAGCTCAGCGAGCAGATCATGGACGAAGGCCCCGAGGTCACTCGGGTCGTCGGCGAACGGGCCGTGCTGCAGCCCCACGAGCAGCCGACCGGTAAAGCCGTGCTTGACCGCGTTCTGTGACGAGCGAAGCTTCCCTGCCTCGGTCCTGGGGCCGGTGGAGCGGTGCGCGTTACCGCGGTTGGCCTCGAGCTGTGCAGTGCTGGTCATCGGCTCTCCGTCTGCTGAACGAACCCAGTCCGGGCCGGGGCACAAGCTCTACCCCACCGCCGCCATCCCGTCGATTGTCCCGCACCCTCCGCCGTGACGCTGGGGGTGCGGGCCTCAACCGGCCCGTAGATGACCTTGCCGGGCCCGTCAAGGCCAGGGACAGCCCAGACGCCCGAGTCGAGCAGCGCCACGGTGACGCCGGCATCCGTCAACGGCCGGCAGGCGGGGTCGGTGTGCTTCCACAGCCTGCGCACCGATCGCCCGGGTCACGGTGAACAGCGAGCCCGGATCCGAGGCGAGCATGCGGTCCTCTTCGGCTCCAGTGCTCGTCCGAGCGTCGATCGTCCGGTGGCCGACCGCTGCCGGGGACACGAGACCTGCCGGTGCCTACCGGGAGTCGCGGGCAACGTTCCGGCCCTCGCGTGGGCAAGATGCCAGGGCGGTGCGGGGACGACCGTGGACTGGGGGACCGTGGATGGCGAGCATCGAAGACGTACTTGACCAGCTCGTGCAGAGCGCGACCGACGAGCGGGACAAGGGCGACAAGTTCGAGCGGCTGATCGCCAACTTCCTGCGCACCGACCTCACCTGGGCCCCCAGTTCAGCGACGTCTGGCTGTGGTCAGACTGGCCGGGCCGGCAGGGCAAGCCCGACACCGGCATCGACCTGGTCGCCAAGGAACGCGACACTGACGCGCTGACCGCGGTCCAGTGCAAGTTCTACGCCGCGACGCACACGCTGCAGAAGGCCGACATCGACTCCTTCTTCACCGCCTCCGGCAGGCCGGGTTCAGCAACCGGATGATCGTCTCCACCACCGACCAGTGGAGCAAGAACGCCGAGGACGCCCTCGCCAACCAGCAGATCCCCGTCCAGCGACTCAGCCGCGGGGACCTGACCGAGTCCAGCATCGACTGGTCCCAGTTCAGCCCCCGCCCCCCCGAGGTGATGGAGCTCAAGGACCAGAAGGTCCTGCGCCCTCACCAGCAAGCCGCGCTCGGCGACGTCCGGGCCGGGCTGGCCGACCACGACCGCGGCAAGCTGATCATGGCCTGCGGCACCGGCAAGACGTTCACCTCGCTGCGGATCTCCGAGGACCTCGTCGCCGTCGGCGGCAGCGTGCTGTTCCTGGTGCCGTCGATCTCGCTGTTGTCCCAGTCCCTGAAGGAGTGGACCGCCGAGGCCGCCGTGGCACTGCGGCCGTTCGCGGTCTGCTCGGATGCCAAGGTCGGCAAGCGGACCCAGAGCGAGGACATCTCGCCCTACGACTTGGCCTACCCGGCCTCCACCGACGCGGCCAAGCTGCACGCCCGGGTCACCGCGGCGACCGCCGACGACAAGCTCACGGTGGTGTTCTCGACCTACCAGTCGCTGCCGGTCGTGGCTGCGGCGCAGAAGCTCGGGCTCGCCGAGTTCGACCTGATCGTGTGCGACGAGGCGCACCGCACCACCGGCGTCACCCTGGCCGGTGAGGATGAGTCGAACTTCGTCAAGGTCCACGACCAGAACGTCATTGGCGGCGCGAAGCGGCTGTACATGACCGCGACCCCGCGCATCTACGACGACGCGAGCAAGACCCAGGCCGAGGGCGGCTCCGCGGTGCTCGCGTCGATGGACGACGAGGTGCTCTACGGCCCGGAGCTGCACCGTCTGGGCTTCGGCGAGGCCGTCAACCGCAACCTGCTCACGGACTACAAGGTCCTGGTGCTGACGGTCGACGAGCAGGCCGTCAGCACCACGTTCCAGACCCAGCTCGCGGACAGGAACAATGAGCTCGGCATCGACGACGCCGCCAAGATCGTCGGGTGCTGGAACGGGCTGGCCAAGAAGGGCCGCGCCGAGTCCGGGTTCGGCGACGCCGATGCGCCGATGCGCCGTGCGGTCGCGTTCTCCCGGTCGATCCGCGACTCCAAGCGCTTCACAGCCCTGTTCACCGACATCGTCGACCAGTACGTCAACAGCCAGCCCCTACCGGACGGCGACGGCGACGAGGCCGATCCTGTTCTGCGCTGCCAGGCCCGGCACGTCGACGGCACGTTCAACGTGCTCCGGCGCAACGAGCAGCTGGACTGGCTCAAGGCCCCGCTGCCGCCCGACACCTGCCGCGTGCTGTCCAACGCCCGATGCTTGAGCGAGGGCGTCGACGTGCCGGCGCTCGACGCGGTCATGTTCCTCAACCCGCGGAACTCGGTCGTCGACGTGGTGCAGTCCGTCGGCCGGGTGATGCGCCGGGCCCCGGGCAAGCAGTACGGCTACGTCATCCTGCCGATCGGCATCCCCGCCGACATGACCCCCGAGCAGGCGCTCGCCGACAACGACAAGTACAAGGTCGTCTGGCAGGTGCTGCAGGCCCTGCGGGCCCACGACGAGCGCTTCAACGCCATGGTCAACCAGATCGAGCTGAACAAGGCCCGACCGACCAGCTCCAGGTCATCGGCGTCAGCGGCTTCGACCCCGACACGACCTCCCCATCGGCACAGCCCGCGGTGCAGGGAAGGCTGGCCTTCCCGCAACTCGGCGAGTGGCGTGACGCCATCTACGCCAAGATCGTGAAGAGGGTCGGCGACCGCCGGTACTGGGAGGACTGGGCCAAGGACGTCTCGACCATCGCCGATCGGCACACGACGCGCATCAAGGCCCTGCTGGCCGACCCCGACCTCGACGTCGCCGACGTCTTCGAGCAGTTCCTGGCCGGCCTGCGCGGCAACCTCAACGACGGCATCACCCGCGACAACGCGATCGACATGCTCGCCCAGCACCTGATCACCAAGCCGGTGTTCGACGCTCTGTTCCAGGACTACGACTTCACCGACCACAACCCCGTCTCCCAGGTCATGGAGGGCATGCTCGCCGCGCTCCACGACCAGAACCTGACCCGGGAGCAGCACGGCCTCGACGCGTTCTACGACAACGTTCGGGCCCGTGCCGAGGGGGTCGACAACGCCGAGGGCAAGCAGAAGGTGATCGTCGAGCTCTACGAGAAGTTCTTCAAGATCGCCTTCCCGCGGGCCGCGGAGTCCCTCGGCATCGTCTACACCCCGGTGGAGATCGTCGACTTCATCCTGCGCAGCGTGCAGCACATCCTGCAGACCGAGTTCGGCGTCTCGCTCGACGACGAGGGCGTCCATGTCCTCGATCCGTTCACCGGCACTGGGACGTTCATCGTCCGGCTGCTCCAGAGCGGCCTCGTCGGCCCACAGGACCTGCTGCGCAAGTACCAGCCCGCCACCTGGGCAGGGATGAGCTCAGACCTTCAGCGGGCGGCGTAGGTCGCGGCGATCGAGGCGTCCAGGCTCGGGTACTTCTGGTTCTGGTTGCCGTCGTTCTGGCTGGTCTGCCCTGCTGAGTAGGGGGGGTGGCCGCCCAGGATGCGCTCGCCATCGGCCAGCGTGAGGACCGTCGAGATCGTGAACTCGCTGCCCTCGCTGGGCCGAGTTGATGGCGCTGGCCGTCACGGCCGGCGAGTCGCCGGCCGTGGCGATGGGCCGGGTGGTTCGCCTGAGCGCGGGACCGCTCGCCACCGAGCTCGGGCGCGCGCTTGCCGACGTCCGGCTCGGCGCACCGCTCGCCTCGGCCCTCGATGCCCTGGCCCGCCGGACCACCCTGGTGCCGCTCGCCCGGTTCGTCGACGGCGTCGTGGTGGCGCTCGAGCGCGGTACCCCGCTCGGGGACGTGCTACGCGCCCAGGCCGGCGACGTGCGCGAGGCCGGCAAGCGCGCCCTGCTCGACGCCGGCGGCCGCAAGGAGATCCAGATGCTGGTGCCGGTGGTGTTCCTCGTCCTGCCCGTCACCGTCGTCTTCGCCTGTTACCCGGCTCTGGTGAGCCTGTCGTTTTCCAGCGGATAGGGAGATCTGCAATGCACCTGCTTCTTCTCGTCGACGCCGTCCTCGAGCGCGTCCGCACCCTGATGACGAGCGACGACCGTGAGCGCGGCGACGTTCCGGGGTGGGTCATGGTGACTGTCATGACCGCCGGCCTGGTCGTCGCGCTGCTCGCGCTCGCCGGCCCGAAGCTGACGTCGGCGTTCAGCAGGGCGATCGATTCGGTCAGCGGCTGACCCTCGTGCACCGCAGGCCCGGCGACCGCGCCGAGGACGGCGCAGCTGTCGTCGAGTTCGTGCTCGTGGGCGTGCTGCTGCTGTTCGTGTTCATGGGTGTGGTCCAGGTCGGCCTCGTGCTGCATACCCGCAACGTCCTCGCGGCCGATGCCGCCGAAGGCGCCCGGCACGCGGCCAACCTTGGCGCCGACCCTGCGTCCGGCGGCGGCTGGACGCAGGAGCTGCTCGCCCACAGCCTGCCCGCGGCCGGACGCCAGGTGACGTGCACCGGGAGTGGCGCCATGGGCCCTGGCGGGCTGCCGCTCGCGACTGTGACCTGCCAGGGGCGGATGCGGCTGACCTTCCTGCCGCTTGGGGTGTCCGTTCCCTTGCACGTGACGGGGCGAGCCGTGAAGGAGACGGCGCAGTGACCCCGCCGCATCGCCGTTGGCCTCGGCGCCTGGCCAGGGGCGACGACGGCTCGGCGCTGATCGAGTTCATCGGCCTGTCGATCCTGCTGCTGGTACCGCTGATGTACCTGCTGGTGACCGTGTTCGCCATCCAGCGGGCTGCCTTCGGCGTCACGCAGGCCGCCCGTGAGGCCGGGAGGGCGTTCGCGACTGCTCCCACGGCCGCCGTCGGGATGCAGCGCGCGCAAGTCGCCGCCGACCTCGCGCTCGAAGACCAGGGGCTGCACCACGGAGCCGCGCTCGGCTACGGCTCCTGCGGCGGGGGAGGCTCTCCATCACTGGCAGCAGGCGCCCGCTTCACGGTCTGCGTGCGGACGACCGCCCCGCTGCCGCTGACTGCACGCGGTCCGCTGAGCGGCGCGGGCTCGGTCACCGTCAACGGCACCTACGTCGTGTCGGTCGACGCCTTCCGGGAGACCCGGTGAGGCGGCTGATTCGGTCGCGCCGCCGGGGCCGACCCGGTGGCGAGGAGGGCACCATCCTGCTGCTCACCCTGGGCTACGTCGTGATCGCCCTCGGGCTGGTGGCTGTCGTCGTCGACGCCTCGGCTGTCTTTCTCGCCCGGCGCGGGCTCGCATCGGCCTGTGACGGGGCATCGCTCGCCGGTGCCCAGTCCGTTGACGTGCCCGGCGTCTACCACGGGGCAGCCACGGCGACGCTGCCCCTGGCCAGCGTGCAGGGCGCCGTCGCCCGATACCAGGCCGAGGCCGCGCCGCGGTCCTCGCTGGTCGCTGCGGTCACCGGCGGGGACCATGTCGTCGTCACCGGCAGCCGCACGGTCGCTCTCCCGGTGTCGCGGCTGCTGGGCATCGGACCGCTGACGGTCCGGGCCCGGGCCGAGGCGAAACTCCGGCCAGTTAGGCGCCGCCGTTCCCTAGCGGCAGGTGCCCGGTCGAAACTGCAGTCATCCTCCGCCCTGCCGGGCGCAGAAGTGGGACAAAACGGGGCGCTCCACCGGTTCTGCGGGGAGGATGACTGCAGCTTCGTACGTCCCGCCCGCAGCTGGCTACGCCGGAAGCAAGGTGCGCCGCAGCGCCTTGCGGTCGGTCTTGCCGACGCTGGTCAGCGGCACAGCGTCGACGATGTGCACCTCCCGCGGGTACTTGTTGGCCGCGACGTGCTCGCGGCCGTGCGCCACCAGCTCCTCGACGCTGGTGGTCGCGTCTGGCCGCAGCTGGACGAAGGCCACGACCTCCTCGCCGTAGGTGCGGTCGGGCCGGCCGACGACAGCACACGCGACCACCTCGGGGTGGCCGAGCATCGCGTCCTCGACGTCGCTGGGATAGACGTTGAACCCGCCGCGAATGATCAGGTCCTTGATGCGGTCGACGACGTAGAGATAACCGTCCTCGTCGAGGTGCCCTACGTCGCCGGTGTGCAGCCAGCCGTCGCGCACCGCCACCGCCGTCTCCTCCGGCGAGTGCCAGTAGCCCGAGAGCAGCATCGGCCCGCGCACGCAGATCTCCCCGTCGATCCCGGGGCCTGCATCCGGGACCTCGTCGGATGCCTCGATCCGCAGCTCGATCCCGGGCGCGGGCACGCCGACGCTCCCCGGGCGGCCGTGACCCTGCAGGCTGTTGCTGATGAGCGCTGCCGTCTCCGTGCAGCCGTACCCCTCCGATATCGACGCCCCTGGCACACGCTGGGTGAACGCATCGGCCACCTCGCGTGACAGCGGGGCGCCGCCGCTGGCGATGCGCACCAGCGAGGACAGGTCATGCTCCTCCAGCGGCTGGGCCAGCAGCAGCTGCAACATCGATGGCACGACCGAGGCCACCTGCACCCGCTCCTGCTCGACAAGGCGCAGCCAGCCCTCGGCCTTGAACCAGCGCATGACGACTGCCGTGCCGGGGGTAGGCGCGTGCAGCCCCATCACGTTGATCATCAGCCCGAACACATGCGAGAGCGGCAGGGGCAGCAACGAGGTCCGGATGTCCTCCTGGTAGGACATCGCCGTCGCCGCCCACGCCGCTGCCGACATCGCGTCGTGGCTCAGCATCACGCCCTTGGAGCGCCCGGTCGTCCCCCCAGTGCACAGCAGCGCCGCGAGGTCGGTGGATGCGGTGTCGACCAGCGAGCCCTCCTCGTGGGCCTCGAGCTCGGCAAAGTCGAGCACGGGCTGGTCGGATGGAACGTCGCCGGCCGGTGCCGCCCCGACGAGGATGATCGCGCGCAACGTGTCGACGCCATGGGCCGCGTCCGCGACCTTGGGCAGGAAGTCGGGGGTCGTCACGACGAACGTCGCGCCGCTGTCGGCCAGCACGTGGTGCAGCTCGTCCGCGCTCAGCAGGAAGATCACCGGCGTCGTCACGGCCCCGGCACGCCAGACCGCGGAGTAGGTGATGCTCACCTCGGGGCAGTTGGCCATGCACACGACCACGCGCTCACCAGGACCTAGCCCGGCCGCGCGCAGACCACCGGAGAGCCGCCGCGCCCGCTCGGCGAGCTGCACGCCAGTCCATCGCTGGTCCTCGAACAGCATCACCGAGCCCCCACCCGTGCGCTCGGTCGCAGCCTCGGCCAGCCGCTGCAGGCTCGAACCCGTCTGCTGGGTCACGAGCGGGACAGTCATCGTGCCTCCATGGCATGTCGAGCCGGCGGCATGCCCCGGCTGACGAGCTGCGCGCGCTCCACCATCTCACCGGGTTCGGCGGCGCTGTGCGGCGGGCAGGCGGGAGGCGAGCCCCCGAGGACAAGACGCCCAGGACAAGAGGTCGACGCCATGGCAGCCCAGCCGACACCCCCAGCAGCCGGCGAGCAGCCCGTCGCCACCACCGCGTACGGTCTGGTGGCCGGCGCGCGCACCGGCGACGTGCTCTCGTTCAAGGGAATCCCCTACGCCGCTCCGCCGTTCGGGGAGCTGCGCTTCCAGCCGCCGTCGCCGCCAGAGCCGTGGACCGAGCTCCGCTCGGCGACCGAGTACGGCTCGACCGTGCCCAAGCCGCCCTACCCCGCGCCCGTCGACGACCTGCTGCCCGAGCCGGTCATCCCGGGCGAGGACTGCCTGAACCTCAACGTCTGGACCCCGGACCTGTCCGGCAGCCGGCCGGTGATGGTGTGGGTCCACGGCGGTGCCTTCGTCAACGGCTCGGGTGCCGTGCCGCAGTACGACGGCACCGCCTTCGCCCGCGACGGGGTCGTGCTGGTCACCATCAACTACCGGCTGGGCGTCGACGGCTTCGGCGCGCTCGATGGCGTGGTTGCCAACCGGGGGCTGCTCGACCAGGTCGCCGCGCTCGAGTGGGTGCGCGACAACATCGCTTCCTTCGGCGGCGACCCGGGCCAGGTCACCGTGTTCGGCGAGTCCGCCGGGGCGATGAGCGTGACGACGCTGATGTCGATGCCGCGAGCGCACGGGCTCTTCCACCGGGCGATCACGCAGAGCGGCGGCGGCAGCTACGTCCTGTCAGAAGCCACCGCCCGCCGGGTCACCGAAGCCCTCGCCGAGCGGCTCGGCATCCCGGCCACCGCCGAGGCCTTCGCCCAGGTACCGGTGGGCAGGCTGTCCGGCGAGCAGGCAGCCCTGTCCCGTCAGATCGCGACGATGCCCGACCCGGCCCGCTGGGGTGAGATCACGGTGCAGGCGATGATGATCGAACCTGTCGTCGATGGCGACGTGCTGCCGCAGGTGCCCATCCATGCTGTGGCAGCCGGCGCAGCTGCCGGCGTCGACGTCCTCACCGGCACGACAACGGACGAGCAGCTGCTGTTCCTCGTCCCCAGCGGTCTGATCGACATGATCAACGACATGCTGCTCGGGATGGCCGTGGCCGCGTACGGGATGCCTCCCGAGCAGACGCTGGCGATTTACCGCGGCGCACGACCAGGGGCCAGCCCGGGGCACCTGCTCGCCGCGGTGTCGACGGACTGGTTCTTCCGCATCCCCTCGGTCCGGCTGGCCGAGGCGGTGGCGAAACACGGGCACCAGGCGTGGATGTATGAGTTCGCGTGGCCGAGCCCGCGCTTCGACGGCCGGCTCGGCGCCTGCCACTCGCTGGAGATCCCGTTCGTGTTCGACACCCTGCAGACCGAGGGGGTCGCCGCGACTGTGGGCGGCGAGCCGCCGCAGCGGCTCGGCGACGAGGTGCACGGCGCCTGGGTGGCGTTCGCGACGAAAGGGAACCCGGGCTGGCCGGCGTACACGGCGCCCTCCCGAACGGTGCGGGTCTTCAACGAGAACAGCACGCTCGTCGACGACCCGCGCGCGGCCGAGCGCCAGCTCTGGGACGGTCACCGCTAGCCATCTCGTCGGATTGCACGCAGGCACGGCTGGGCAGGTGATCGCTGTCACAGCAGTTGCGCAGCCAGCACCGATAGCCACCGCACCAAGCAGCCACCAGCACCGATAGCCACCAGCACCGAGCAGCCACGGAGGGCATCACCCATGGATTTCAACCTTGCCGTGATCCTGCGGGAGTCCGCGCAGCGGACCCCGGACAAGACGGCGGTCATCCTCGACGACGCGCGCCTGACCTACGCCCAGCTTGATGCCCTGTCCGACCGGGTCGCTGTTAACCTCGCGGCGGCCGGCGTCCAGCCCGGCGACACGGTCGGGCTCCAGCTGCCCAACCTGCCGCAGTTCGTGCTCGGGTACTTCGGCATCCTCAAGGCCGGCGGCGTCGTCGTGCCGATGAACGTGCTGCTGAAGGCACCTGAGGTCGCGTTCTACCTCGGTGACTCCCAAGCCAAGGTGCTGATCACATTCGCTGGCGTCGCGGACGAGGCGGCCAAGGGCGCGGCGCAGGCAGGGGTCGGCAGCGTCTACGTCGTCAACGTGCCGGGCAGCCCGGAGTCCCACGCCGGTACAGACTTCGACACGCTGCTTGCCGGCGAGCAGCCCGAGCCGCAGCTGGCGAAGCGGAACCCCACCGACACCGCGGTGATCATTTACACCTCGGGCACCACCGGCAAGCCCAAGGGCGCCGAGCTCTCGCACTTCACGCTCTACATGAACGCCGACGTGCCCGGCCGGTTGTTTGAGTTCAACGACAACGACGTTGTCATCGTCGTGCTGCCGCTGTTCCACGTGTTCGGGCTGTCGAGCATCATGAACATCTGTATGCTGCTCGGCGGCACCATGTCGCTGGTCACGCGGTTCGACCCCGGCAAGGTGCTCGAGGTCATCCAGCGCGACAAGGTGACAGTGTTCGAGGGCGTTCCCACGATGTTCTTCGGGCTGCTGCACCACCCGCAGGTGGCCGACGCCGACCTGTCCTCGCTGCGCGTCGCCATCTCCGGCGGGGCAGCGATCCCCGCCGAGGTCATCGACACCTTCGAGCGGACGTTCGGCCTGACCATCCTCGAGGGCTACGGGCTGTCGGAGACGGCGTCGACGACGACGTTCAACGTCAGTGCCGAGGAGCGCAAGGTCTACAGCGTCGGCAAGCCCATCTGGGGCGTCGACGTCCAGATCTGGACCGATGCCCGCGAGCCGCTGCCACGCGGCAAGGACCACGTCGGCGAGGTCGTCGTTCGCGGCTTCAACGTCATGAACGGGTACTACAACAACCCCGACGCCACGGCCGAGGCATTCGCCGGCGGCTGGTTCCACACCGGCGACCTCGGCTACATCGACAACGAGGGGTTCCTGTTCATCGTCGACAGGAAGAAGGAGCTGATCATCCGCGGCGGCTACAACGTCTACCCGCGCGAGATCGAGGAGGTCATCTACACCCACCCGGCCGTGGCCGAGGCCGCCGTGATCGGCGTGCCCGACCCCAAGCTGGGTGAGGAGGTCTACGCCGTCGTGGCCCTGAAGCCCGGGCAGTCGGCGGACGAGGCCGAGATCATCAGCTTCGTCAAGGAGCGGGTGGCGGCCTACAAGTACCCCCGCACGGTCGAGGTGCGCGACAGCCTGCCGAAGGGGCCGACCGGCAAGATCCTCAAGAAGGAGCTCAAGCCGGCGCAGTAAGCGCGAGCCAGCAGCCAGCAGTACGAGAACGGCGGGCGTCGACGCCCGCCGTTCTCGTACTGTTCGGGCGCGCCTCCGCGCCCCGGAGGGCGCCCGGACCTAGCGTCTCGCGCAGTGGCATCACCACAGGCACCGACGAGCCAGCCGGCCGTGTGCGCCTCGAACCATGAGGCCGCGTGGTCGTGAGGCGGCCGGCCGCGCGGGGCCCACCTGGAGCCGGCGGCACCCGCATCCCCCGCACCTCATCTGCCCCAGCGGCGCCCCGCGCCCCCTGCCTGTGCTCCTGCCCGTGCCCCCTCCTGGCTCCGAGGTCCTTCGTGCTGACACCGCCTGCCCCGCTCACGCCACCGACCCCGCTCGGCTCGCTGGCCCGACCCGGCAAGACCTACGTCCTCGACACCAGCGTGCTGCTCTCCGACCCCGGGGCCCTGCGTGCCTTCGACGAGCACGCCGTCGTCCTGCCGCTCACCGTCATCACCGAGCTGGAGGCCAAGCGCCACCACCCCGAGCTCGGGTGGGCAGCGCGGGAGGTGCTGCGCAGCCTCGAACGGCTGCGGGTGAGCGCCGGCTCGCTGCACGACCCGATCCCCGTCAACGCCCGCGGCGGCACCATGCGGGTCGAGCTGAACCATCGCGACCTCGGCGCGCTGCCGGCAGGCCTGCGCGCCGCCGTCGAGGGCAACGACAACCGCATCCTCGCCGTGGCCGCCAACCTCGCCGCCGATGGCCACGACGTCGTCCTGGTCAGCGAGGACCTGCCGCTGCGCCTGCGTGCGGCGGTAGCCGGGGTGGCCGCGGAGGAGTACCGGCGGCGGCTGGTCACCGACACGGTCTGGAGCGGGATGCAGGAGCTGACGGTCTCGTCCGCCGTGATCGACAGGCTGTTCGCGGCGCGGTTCGCCGACCTCGACGGCGACCTGTGCGACGAGCTGGCCGAGGTTGCCGAGCTGCCGGTCAACTGCGGGCTCGTGCTCAGCAACGGCAGCCACTCCGCACTCGCCCGCGTCCGGCCCGACAAGCGCATCACCCTCGTGCCGAGCGACAGGCAGCTGTGGGGCGTCGCGGGCCGGTCGGCCGAGCAGCGCATCGCCCTGGACCTGCTCGCCGACCCCGAGCTTGGCGTGGTCAGCCTCGGCGGCCCGGCGGGCACGGGCAAGACCGTGCTCGCCCTGGCAGCCGGCCTGGAAGCGGTGCTCGAGCGGCGCACCCATCGAAAGGTGGTGGTGTTCCGGCCGCTGTATGCGGTGGGCGGCCAGGACCTGGGCTACCTGCCAGGCAGCCAGGACGAGAAGATGGAGCCCTGGGCGGCGGCGGTGTTCGACGCGCTCGAGGCGGTGACGCACCCCGACGTCCTCGACGAGGTGCGCCAGCGCGGGCTGCTCGAGATCCTGCCGCTGACCCACATCCGCGGCCGCACGCTCGCCAACACCTGGGCCGTGATCGACGAGGTGCAGAACATCGAGCGCACCGTGCTGCTCGCCGCCCTGTCCCGGCTCGGGGTCGACAGCCGGGCCGTGCTCTGCTGGGACATCGCCCAGCGTGACAACCTGCACGTCGGGCGGCACGACGGGGTGGTCACGGTCGTCGACGGGCTGAAGGGCCACCCGCTGTTCGGCCACGTCACGCTGACCAGGGCCGAGCGCTCGCCGGTTGCCGCGCTGGCCGCTCGGCTGCTCGACGACACCCTGGACTTCTAGCGGGCGAGACGGACGTGCGCCCGCGAGCGGGCGAGTTGTCAGACTGCCGGGCTACCGTCCAAGCATGGCTGGTGCTGATGACGTCTTCGTCCTCGACGCGATCCGGACCCCCTTCGGCCGCTACGGCGGCGCGCTGGCGGAGGTGCGGCCGGACGACCTAGCCGCCACCGTGGTCAAGGGGCTCCTCGACCGCAGCCCCGACCTTGACCCCGCACGGGTCGACGACGTGCTGCTCGGCGATGCCAACGCCGCCGGTGAGGACAACCGCAACGTCGCGCGGATGGCGGCGCTGCTTGCCGGGATGCCGACAAGCGTGCCGGGCGCGACAGTCAACCGGCTGTGCGGCTCGGGTCTGGAGGCGACCTTCGAGGCGAGCCGCACCATCCAGGTCGGCGACGCGTCACTGATGATCGCCGGCGGCGTCGAGTCGATGTCGCGGGCGCCGTGGGTGCTGCTCAAGCCCGGCAAGGGCTACCCGCGTGGGCACGAGACACTGCACTCGACCACGCTCGGCTGGCGGATGGTCAACCCGGCGATGCCCGAGCAGTGGACCATCTCGCTGGGGGAGAGCACCGAGCAGCTCGCGGAGCGTTACAAGATCGACCGCGAGGCCCAGGACGAGTTCGCCGTCACCAGCCACCACCGGGCCGCCGCAGCGTGGGACGCGGGCTTCTTCGCAGACCAGGTGGTCGAGGTGCCGGGCACCGACATCGAGCGCGACGAGTGCATCCGCCCTACCGCGAGCCTGGAGGGGATGGCGAAGCTCAAGCCGGCCTTCCGTCCGGACGGCAGGATCACCGCGGGCAACGCCTCCCCGCTCAACGACGGCGCGTCCGCCGTCCTGCTGGGCACCGCCGCCGTGGGCGAGGAGATCGGGCGACCGCCGATGGCCCGCATCGCCGGCCGCGGCGTCGCGGGCGTCGCCCCGGAGTCGTTCGGCATCGGCCCGGTCGAGGCGGCCAACCGTGCTCTGGCTCGGGCGGGCATCGGCTGGGGCGACCTCGCGGTCGTGGAGCTGAACGAGGCGTTCGCCGCCCAGTCACTGGCCTGCCTCGCCGACTGGCCCGAGCTCGACCCCGACATCGTCAACGTCAACGGCGGAGCCATCGCCATCGGTCACCCGCTCGGTGCCTCCGGCGGGCGCATCGTCGGGATGCTCGCCCACGAGCTCGTGCGCCGCGGCGGCGGGTGGGGGATGGCGGCCATCTGCATCGGCGTCGGCCAGGGGCTGGCCATCGTCCTCGAGGCGTAGTGGCGAGCAGCCTCGCCGCGTTCCCACCCAGCCCCGCCCGCCGGCCGCGCCCCGTCCGCCGCCGGCGCGGCCCACGGGCGTGGCTCGCCCGGTGGTGGACCGACGGGCCGCTCGCGCGCGACGGTGCCCGGCGCCGGTGGGCAGTCGTCACCGGGGTGCTCGCGGTGCTGGTCTGCCTGCCGGCAGCTGTCGGAGCGCTGCCCGTGTCGGCGCCGTCGGTCGGGCCGGGTGTGCTGCTGGAGCGCATCCGCGGCTCGGCGCCGGTGGCATTCAGCGGCTACGCGGTCTCGCACGGGGGCCTGAACCTGCCGGCGCTCGACCTGGTCGGCGGGCAGGTCGACGGGTTGCTGTCCGACACCAGCCAGCTGCGCGTGTGGTGGGCGGCGACCGATAGGTACCGCGTGGATCGCGTGACGGCTACAGGTGAGTACGACATCCGGCGGGAACCGGGCTTGACCTGGGTCTGGGACTCCGGCCCGCGCCGCGCGACATCGATGGCGGGCAGCCCGGCCGTCCAGACCCCGGAGCCGCCTGACGCGCTGCCCTCGACGTTGGGGCGGCGGTTGCTCGCCGCTGCCACACCAGCCGACGTCGCAGCCGGCCGTATCCACACCATCGCGGCCAGGCGGGTGGCGGGGCGGACAGCCGCCGGCCTGGCCTGGACGCCCCGCGACCCGGAGAGCCTGGTCCGCGAGGTGCGGGTCTGGGCCGACGCCGCGAGCGGGCTGCCGCTTGCCGTCGAGGTAGCCGGGGCCGGCGCCCCGCGGGCCTACAGCGCCTCGTTCCTCGACATCCGCATCCGCCAGCCGTCGCCGGCCGACCTCGCCTTCGACCCGACGCAGGACCGCGGGGCCGACGTCGAGTCCATCCCCGCCGACGCCGGCACCGCCATCGCTGCGCCCTACCAGCTGCCGGCCACGATCGGGGGGCTGCCGCAGCGCAGCGCCCCGCGTCCGTTCGTCGCGACCTACGGCTCGGGCGTGCAGCTCGTCGTCGTCGTCCCGGTCGACGCCTCCGCTGCGCAGGCCGTGCGGGAACAGCTCGACAGCCCCGCCCGCCCCCCGGTCAATGAGTCGTTCGGTCAGGCGAGCGAGCTGGCGACGCCGCTGCTGTCGGGGCTGGTGTTCACCAGCCGGGACAGGGGCTACATCATCGCGGGCACGGTGACCCGAACCGTGCTGCTGCGCATGGCCCAGCAGCTCGTCGAGCAGCCGCCCGTGAACGTGCAGGAGGAGCAGATTCGGCTGCAGCGCGAGCGCGAGCAGCGGGAGGACGAGCAGCGCCGGGCCGACGACCTGCGCCGCGCCGAGGCGCAGCAGCGCGCCGCAGCCCAACAGGGTGTGCCGCCCCAGCAGGCGCCGCCACAACCCGCGCCACCCACCATCGTCGGGAATTCCCCGTGATCCGCACCGAGGGGTTGACCAAGCGCTACGGCAAGCTCACGGTGGTCGACGATGTCGGGCTCGACGTCCGTGAGGGTGACCGCTACGGCTTCCTCGGGCCCAACGGGTCCGGCAAGTCCACGACCGTGCGGATGCTGCTAGGGCTGGTGTCGCCGACGACGGGCACCGTGCGCGTGCTCGACGAGCAGATGCCGCGGCGCGCCATGTCCGTGCTGCCGCGGGTCGGGGCGCTGATCGAGTCGCCGGCGTTCTGGCCGCACCTGTCCGGCCGGCGCAACCTCGCCGTGAACGACGCCGCCGGGCCCGGAGGCCGCGACCGGGGACGCCGCGAGCGCATCGAGGCCGCCCTGGCCCGGGTGGCGCTCGACGGCGTCGACGACAGGCCGGTCAAGGCGTACTCGCTCGGGATGAAGCAGCGGCTCGGGCTCGCGGGGGCGCTGCTGCACCGCCCGACCCTGCTGGTGCTCGACGAGCCGACCAACGGACTGGACCCGCAGGGCATCCGCGAGATCCGCGACCTGCTGGTCGAGCTCAACGAGGGGGGGACGACTGTCTTCCTGTCCTCGCACCTGCTCGGCGAGGTGGAGTCGTTCTGCACCAAGGTCGGGATCGTCAGCAACGGCCGGCTGGTGGCGCAGGATGCCGTTGCCGCCCTGCGCCGGCCGACCGGGCGGGTCGTCGTCAGCACGCCCGACGTCGACCGGGCCCGTGAGATCCTGGGGCGCACCGTCGATGCCGTCACCCGCGGCGCGCAGAACGGTCAGGGCGGCCAGAGCGGGTCGAACGGGCAGAGCGGGCAGGGCGGCCAGAACGGGCAGAGCTGGTCGGACGGGCAAGTCGGGCCGGGCGGCCGCGGAGGCCAGCTGCTCGTTCGCACCGGCGACCCCGCGGCGCTGAACGCGCTGCTCACCGGGCACGGCATCCGGGTAGGCGAGCTGACCGTCGAGCGGCGCACGCTCGAGGACGCCTTCCTCGAGCTGACCGAGTCGAGCGTGTTCTCGTGATCCGGGTCGAGCTCTCACTGCTGCTGCGCCGCCCCCGCACCTGGGTCTCCCTGCTGCTGCTCGCCGGCCTGCCCACGACGGTGGCGATCTTCGTGGCGGCAACCGGCGTCGCCCCCCGGCCGGGTACCGGGCCGCCGTTCCTCGCCCAGATCCTCGGCAACGGCCAGCTGTTCGCCGCGGGCGCGCTCGCCATCGTCCTGCCGCTGTTCCTGCCCGTCGCGGTGCTCGTCGTCGCGGGGGACTCCATCGCCGGGGAGGCCGCCGCGGGGACGCTGCGCTACCTGCTGGTGCGCCCGGTCGCCCGCAGCCGGCTGCTTGTCGCCAAGCTCGCTTCGGTTACAACCTTCGTCCTCGTCGCCGTGCTCCTGGTGGCGCTGGCCGGGTTCGCCGTCGGGTCACTGCTGTTCTCTGTCACGCCGGGCGGGGGGCTGCCGACGGTGTCGGGCGGCCCGCCGATCCGGGGGGCCGACGCCGTCCTGCGGGTCGTCGTGTCGGTGCTGTACGTTGGCGTGTCGATGCTCGGCGTCGCGTCGTTCGGCATCTTCTTCTCGAGCATCGTCAGTCAGCCGCTCGCCGCCACCCTGGGTGCGCTCGCCGTGCTCGTCAGTAGCAGCGTGCTTGACGCGCTCGACGCAGCCGGGGCCGTCGCGCCCTATCTGCCGACCCACTACTGGTTCGCCTTCGTCGACCTGTTCCGCAACCCGATCCTGTGGCGCAACGTCGAACGAGGTCTCGGGCTGCAGCTGCTCTACGTCCTGGTGCTGCTCGGGGCGGCGTGGGCGTACTTCTCGAGCAAGGACATCACCAGCTGAGCGGCTGCTCGGGGGCGCGGCCGGCCGAGAGGGCTGCCGTACCCTCGGGCCCATGGCCGACGACTTCCTGAGCGAGCTGAAGGAGCTCGAGAACACGCTCGGGGGCATCGAGTCGGTGCTCGACCTGCCGGCCCTGCGGGCTCAGCTCGCCGACCTCGAGCAGCAGGCTGCTGACCCCGAGCTGTGGAGCGACCAGCCCCGGGCCCAGGCGGTGACCAGCAAGATGTCGCGGGTGCGGGCCGACCTCGGCCGCATCGACGCGCTGCGTACCCGGGTCGATGACCTGCAGGCCGCCGCCGACCTGGGCGATGAGGATCTGCTCGCCGAGGCAGAGACCGAGATCCCTGCGCTCCGGCGTGAGGTGGCCGCGCTCGAGGTGCGCACGCTGCTGTCGGGGGAGTACGACGAGCGCGAGGCCATCGTCCAGCTGTCCGCCGGCGCGGGCGGCGTCGACGCCGCCGACTGGACCGAGATGCTGCTGCGCATGTACCTGCGCTGGGCCGAGCGGCGCGGCTGGCCGACCGAGGTGCTCGACACGTCCTACGCCGAAGAGGCGGGCCTGAAGTCGGCCACCTTCAAGATCAGCGCCCCCTTCGCCTTCGGGACGCTGCGCAGCGAGCACGGGGTGCACCGCCTGGTGCGGATCAGTCCGTTCGACAACCAGGCGCGGCGCCAGACCTCCTTTGCCGGCGTCGAGGTCACGCCATCGGTCGAGCAGAGCGACGAGGTCGACATCGACGAGAAGGAGCTGCGGATCGACATCTTCCGCTCCTCCGGGCCGGGCGGGCAGGGCGTCAACACCACCGACTCGGCCGTGCGCATCACCCACCTGCCCACGAACATCGTCGTGACCTGCCAGAACGAGCGCTCCCAGCTGCAGAACAAGGCCGCAGCGATGCTGGTCCTGTCGGCCAAGCTGCTGGAGCGGCAGCGTCAGGACGAGGCGGCAGAGAAGCAGCGCATCACCGGCGGCCCGCAGGATGTCAGCTTCGGCTCCCAGATCCGCAACTACGTGCTGCAGCCCTACCAGCTGGTCAAGGACCTGCGTACCGACGTCGAGACTGGCAACACCGGCGCAGTGCTCGACGGCGACATCGACGAGTTCCTCGACGCCGAGATCCGCTGGCGCCGGGGCGTGGAGGGCGTGGCGGCCTAGCAGCGGCGCCTATCGGCAGCCCGCCGGGCCAGGAGGTCAGGCGTGCGCCGGCGCGACGTCGCGCGCCGAGTCCTCGGCCTGGAGCGGCGGGCCGCTGACCGAACAGTGCGAGCACTCGGAGTGGGGACCCGTGGGTGTCGGCTGCTCAGGCTCCCGCCTGATGGTGAGGAAGGCCAGCACCCCGCCGACGACGCACAGGCCCGCGGCGATCAGCATCCCGGTGTCGAAGCCGGACGAGAAGGCGGCGGGCAAGCGGTAGGACGCCGTCGTGATGCCGGCGAGGCCAGGCAGCACGGCCACCGCCAGCAGTCCGGCGGCGCGGGCCACGTCGTTGTTGACGGCCGAGGCGATGCCCGCCTGGTGGTCGGGCGCGGCCGCGAGCACTGTCGAGGTCAGCGGTGCGACGTTCGCCGACAGGCCCAAGGCGAAGACAAGCACTGCGGGCAACACATCGGTGAGGTAGGACGCGCCTGCGCCGATGCGGGTCATGAGCAGGAGCCCGGCCGCGACGAGCAGCGGGCCCACTGTCATGAGCGGCCGCGAGCCGATCCGCTGCGCGAGGCGCCCTGCCCGCGCGGACAGCAGCAGCATGACCACCGTGACCGGCAGCAGCGAGGTCCCGGCGGCGATGGGAGTGAATCCGGCGACGCGCTGCAGCTGCAGCGGCAGCAGGAACAGGGCACCGCCGAGCGCACCGTAGACCACGAAGGTGACGACGTTGGCCGACGAGAACTGGCGGGACCGGAACAGCCCCAGCGGCAGCATGGGGGAGGCGGTGCGGACCTCGACGACGCCGAAGGCGAGAAGGGCGAGGGCGCCGAGGCCGATCGTGAGCCCGGCGGTTCCGCCATACCCCGTGGACGGCCCCTCGGTCAGCCCGTAGACGACGCCGGCGAGACCCAGTGCGGCAAGGGCCGCGCCGGGCACGTCGACCCGGCCACTGGCCTCCTCGTTGTGGCTCTCGGGCACGTGCCGCAGGGTCAGCGGCACGATCACGGCAGCTACGGGGATGTTGAGCAGGAAGGCAAGGCGCCACGTCGAGGGGCCCAGCTGCACCAGCGCACCGCCGAGGATGGGCCCGATGGCTGTGGCGACGCCGCCGAGCCCGGACCACGCGCCCACCGCCGTCGACCGGTCCTCCCGCGCGAACGAGGTCTGCAGGATCGCCAGCGACCCGGGGGTGAGCAGCGCCCCGCCTACCCCCTGCAGCGCCCGGGCGGCGATGAGGACGGCGGCGTTGGGCGCCGCCGCGCAGGCCGCCGACGCGAGGGCGAACCAGACGACCCCGACGAGGAACACGCGGCGCCGCCCTAGCCGGTCACCGAGGGAGCCGCCGACCAGCAGCAGGCCGGCCAGGGTGAGCGTGTAGGCGTTGATCGTCCACTGCAGGCTGATCAGCCCCGCGTGCAGGTCGGCGCCGATGCGGGGCAGCGCGACGTTCACGATCGTGCCGTCGATGCCTGCCATGCCGCTGCCGAGGATCATCGCGAGCAGGACCCACCGGCCCCGAGCCGAGCCGTACCGGATGGCCTCGGGGGCCAGGCGCCCGGCCGGCGGTTCAGGCGCGGGCGGGTCGGTGGGCACAGGCTCTAGGGGCGACACGGGCGGCACAGTCGGCACAACCGCGCCGAGGCCCAATCCAGTCCGGCGTCAGCCCGCGTGCTGCAGGACCAGCGTCAGCAGGACCAGCAGGGCCCCCACCAGCGCGATCAGCGGTGCGGGCAGCATCACCCCGTGCGCGCCGTGCAGCTCGGCCCGGGCGGCGCGGCAGGTGCCGCAACGGGCGTCGGCGACGACGCCGTGGCATGACGCGCACAGCAGCTGCTCGCAGCACATGCCGCCCCCCCCTCGTCGCCCTTACCGCGGTCAACGCGGCCGGGCATCTGCTTCGTTCCCCGGCAAGCCCGCGCACAGACCCCGCCCGGGTGACTAATCGTCTGCACCCGGGCGTGGCTCGGCCGATACGGGACGTAACCGCCCTAACGTGAGAGCCGTTGTGATTTCTCTTCGTCACGTGTCCAAGCGCTACCCGGCCAACCCCCGGCCAGCGCTCGACGACGTCTGCCTCGAGGTGGGCGCCGGCGAGTTCGTCTTCCTCGTCGGCCCCTCGGGCTCGGGCAAGTCGACGCTCCTGCGGCTGTTGCTGCGCGAGGAGCTGCCGACCGCGGGGCTCGTCCGCGTGGCCGGCCGGGTGACCACGGCACTGCCGCGGTGGAAGGTGCCGAGCCTGCGGCGCCACATCGGCTGCGTCTTCCAGGACTTCCGCCTGCTGCCCGACAAGACCATCGCCGGCAACACGGCGTTCGCGATGGAGGCGGTCGGGCGCTCGCGGGCCGACGTCCGCCGTGTCGTGCCCGACGTGCTCGAGCTGGTCGGGCTGAGCGGCAAGGGCGAGCGCTACCCCAACGAGCTGTCCGGCGGTGAGCAGCAGCGCGCCGCGATCGCGCGGGCCATCGTCAACCGGCCGCAGCTGCTGCTGGCCGACGAGCCGACCGGCAACCTCGACCCGGGCACCAGCGTGGGCATCATGCGACTGCTCGACCGCATCAACCGCAGTGGCACGACCGTGGTGATGGCGACGCACAACGCCGAGATCGTCGATGCGATGCGCCGGCGGGTCGTCGGCCTCGACAGCGGCCGGCTGACCCGTGACCAGACCCGCGGCGTCTATGGGGCGACCGCGTGACCAGCCTGGCTCCTGTCGTCCGCGACGCCGCGAGCGGCCTGCGGCGCAACATCACGATGGCGCTGGCGGTCGTGCTCTGCACCACCGTGTCGCTGGCGCTGCTCGGCGTCGGGCTGCTCGCCCAGCGGCAGGTCGCGATCACCAGCGACTACCTGTCCGGCCGCGTCGAGCTCGCCATCTTCCTGACCGACGACGTGACCCCCGACCAGCGCGACGCGCTGCAGACGGCGCTCAGCAGCGACCCCGCCGTGCAGCACCTCGACTACGAGAGCAAGGCTGACGCCTACACCAAGTACCGCGCCCTGTTCGCCGACAGCCCCGAGCTGCTCGACGGCGTCACGGCGGCTGACCTGCCGGCCTCGTTCCACGTCAAGCTCAGCGACCCGCGCACCTTCGCCGCCGTGGCCCAGCGCTACCGCGGGCGCCCTGGCATCGACTCGGTGCAGGACTGGCGCAAGCAGCTCGACGTCCTGTTCAAAGTGCTCAACGGCATGCAGTTCGCGGCATTCGCGCTGGCAGCCGTGCTGGGGCTGGCCACGCTGGTGTTGCTGTTCAACACCATCCGCGTCGCCGCGCACACCCGTCGCCGGGAGATGCGCATCATGCGGCTGGTCGGGGCCAGCAACCTGCACATCGCCTCGCCGTTCATCCTCGAGAGCGCAGCTGCCGGGCTGCTCGGCGGCCTGCTCGCCGGGCTGGCGCTGTACGCGTTCCGCGTCGTCGTCGTTGACGGCTGGCTGCAGCACCAGCACTTCACCCCACCGGTCAGCAGCGGCGACGTGTGGCGCGTCATCGCCGAGATGGTGCTCGCCGGGCTGCTGCTCGGCGCTGGGATGGCTGTGCTCGCGCTGCGCCGCAACCTGCGCGCGACCGAGTCCCTCGGGTTCGTCGCCACCCGGCGGGCAGCCCGGCAGGTGCGAGCGGCCGACCGCAGCGCGCAGCCGACGGCCGCCGTGGTCCCGCCTCAGGCCGGTGCGCCGGGAGCCCCCGCATCGTCCGCACCGCCCCAGCCAGCGCAGCCGCCCGTCGCCGCCGGAGGCCACCGCCGGCGCTGAGAAGCGGCCGAGCACCCCTCGTATGCTGGGCTGATGCCCAAGGAGACCGGTCGCAAGGTGATCGCCTCCAACCGCAAGGCGCGCCACGACTACTCCATCCTCGACACCTACGAGGCCGGGCTGGTCTTGGTCGGCACCGAGGTCAAGTCGCTGCGCGAGGGGCGCGCCAACCTCACCGAGGCGTTCGCGCAGATCGACGACGGCGAGGCGTGGCTGCACAACCTGCACATCCCCGAGTACACGCAGGGCACGTGGACCAACCACACCCCCCGGCGGCGCCGCAAGCTGCTGCTGCACTCGGAGGAGATCGGCAAGCTCATCGGCCAGACCCAGGAGTCGGGCTTCACGCTGGTGCCGCTGGCGCTGTACTTCAAGGACGGCCGGGCCAAGGTCGAGATCGCGCTGGCACGCGGCAAGAAGGCCTACGACAGGCGGCATGACCTGGCCGAGCGTGATGCCCGCCGCGACATGCAGCGCGCGCTGGGGCGCCGCAACAAGGGGATGGACTGAGCGCGGCGCCGGTGGCGCGGGCGGTAGCGCGGCCGGCGGCGCCGTGGAAGCGCGCGGTACCCGCGCCCGGTCACCCGCCGGTGCGCCCGCGCGCCGGCATCGGCAGCGCGCTCGTCGTGCTGGTGTGGATTCCGTCGGTCCTGCTGCTAGACGCCGGGGCCTCGCTCGGCCAGCAGCGCCTGCTCGGGCTCGCCACCTGGCTGCTGCTCGCCGTCCTGCTGCTGCGCGAGGACCCCTTGACGAGGCTGCAGGTCGGTGTGGTCGTCGGTTACGCCACCCTCGTCGAGCTGATCTTCTCCGGGCTGCTCGGCACCTACGTCTACCGCCTCGACCGCGCCGGCGCGGTCACGAGCCTGCTCGATCGCGTGCCGGCGTTCGTCCCACCCGGGCACGGCCTGGTCTACCTCGCGGCAGTCGTCCTCGGGCGGCGGGTGCCGGTATGGACGGTGCAGGCGGCGATGCTCGGCGTGGCCGGGTACGCCGTGTGGGGGCTCGTGTTCTCCCCTCAGCTCGACGTCCTGGGCGCCTTGTGGGCGGTGTGCCTGCTGTGGTTCCTCGCCCGCGGGCGGGCGCCGCGGGTGTACGCCAGCGCCTTCGTCGTCGTCACCTTCCTGGAGGTGCTGGGCACCTCGCTCGGCACCTGGCGCTGGGGCGCGCACGATCCGGTGCTCGGCTGGATCGCTATCGGCAACCCGCCGAGCGGCGCCGCCGGGGGCTACTGCTTCTTCGACGCCGCGGCACTGGCGCTGGCGCCGCTGATGCTGGGGTGGCTGCGGCGGGGGCGCCCTGGGCGCGCCGCGGTGCCGGGGCCGTGATCTGGCAGGAGCTCGGACTGCCCGGTCTCGCCGACGTTCACGTGCACTTCCTGCCGGAGCCGGTGATGCGCAAGGTGTGGGGCTTCTTCGACGCGGCGCAGCAGCACTACGGCACGCCATGGCCCGTGCAGTACCGGCTGCCGCAGGACGAGCGCCTGGCGATCCTGCGAGCGCTCGGCGTGCGCGCCTTCCCGGCGCTGGTCTACCCGCACAAACCCGGCATGGCGGGCTGGCTCTCGTCCTGGGCGCTCGATCTCGCCGCGGCCGAGCCCGACGTGGTCGCCTCCGCCACCTTTTACCCCGAGCCGTCGGCGGTGGGCGAGGTCGAGACAGCGCTCGCCCGCGGGGCCAGGCTGTTCAAGGCCCACGTGCAGGTTGGGGGGTACGACCCGCGCGACCCGCTGCTCGACCCCGTGTGGGGCCTGCTCGCCGAGGCGGGGGTGCCAACGGTGATCCACTGCGGGGACGGGCCCATCCCCGGCCGGCACACCGGGATCGGTCCGATGGCCGAGGTGCTGGCGCGCCACCCCCGGCTGCCGCTCGTCATCGCACATGCCGGCGCCCCCCGGTACGAGGACTTCGTCGACCTCGCGGAGCGGCACGACGGCGTCGCGCTCGACACCACGATGGTCTTCACCGACTTCATGGCCCGAACCGCGCCCTTCCCGGCCGCGCTGGTGCCGCGGATCCGCGACCTGGGCCTGGCCGGCAGCGTCATGCTCGGCACCGACTTCCCCAACATCCCCTATGCCTACGAGCGCCAGATCGAAGCCCTGGTCCGGCTCGACCTCGGCGACCAGTGGCTCCGGGAGGTGCTCTGGTACGCCCCGGGACGGGTGCTCGGGCTGGTCGACGGCTGACTTGCGCGCCCGCTTTGAGTAGGCCCGGCAGGATGGGCAGGTGCCGCGCCTGCTCGTCGTCCACCACACACCCTCCCCGGCCCTGCAAGAGGTGCTCGAGCGTGTCGTCGCCGGCGCGCGGGACGACGCGATCGAGGGCGTCGAGGTGGTCCTGCGCCCCGCGCTGACCGCATCGTCGGTGGATGTGCTCGAAGCCGACGGCTATCTGCTAGGCACCCCGGCCAACCTCGGCTACCTGTCGGGGGCGCTGAAGCACTTCTTCGACACCGTCTACTACCCGTGCCTGGAGGCGACCCGCGGGCGCCCGTTCGGGCGTGGGTGCAGGGCAACAACGACCTGGCCGGGGCATTGCGTGCCCTCGACGCGATCACGACCGGGCTGGCCTGGCAGCAGGCCGCGCCGACGCTGCAGATCGCCCGGCCGCTCGACGCTGCCCTGCGTGAGGCCTGCTACGAGTTGGGCGGGGTGCTCGCAGCGACGCTCGGATCCGCCTGAGGCTCGAGCCGTGCACCGAGCCTCAGACGGGTTGTGCCACCGTGCCGGTGCGGCGCTTGTGTGTGACGACGTCGGCGGCGGCCACGGCAAGGGCGGCGAGGATGAAGGCGATGTTGACGTACAGCGCGTGGCGGTACGCGACGGCGTAGTCACCGCGGTGCGATGCCAAGGTTGAGAAGAACACCGAGCCGATGGCGGCAATGCCGATGGCCGCGCCGATGCGCTGGCAGGTCTGCAGCACGCCTCCGGCCGCTCCGCCCTGGGCCGGGGGCACCTCGGCGAGGCTGACCGACTGGTTGGGGGCGATGACCAGGCCACTGCCGAAGCCGCCGATGACCAGCGGCAGCAGCGTGGCCAGGGCCGCCGAGTGGCCGGGCACCAGTTTGACGGCGATGTCGGTCCCGATGAACCCGAGCGCGACGAGCGCCAGGCCCGCAGCGATCTGGGCCCGCCCGAAACGCGTGATCGTCCGGCCGCCGATCGTCGCCGACACCGCGGAGGCGAGCGCGAAGGGTGTCAGGCTGGCGCCCGCCAGCAGGGCGCTGTAGCCCAGGCCGTTCTGCAGGAACAGGGTGAAGATGAAGAAGATCCCGGTGAACCCGGCGAAGAACAGCAGGCCGACGAGCGCGCCGAGCGAGTACGAGCGCACCTGCAGCAGCTCGAGGTTGACGACGGGCTGACCGCCCCTGCCCTGGTACCGCCGCTCCCACGCGACGAACGCGCCGAGCAGCACCACAGCGAGCACGACGAGCAGCCACTTGGCGCTGCCCTTCCACTCGCGCTCCTCCACGAACGGCAGCAGCAGGCTCAGCACGCCGGTACCGAGCAGGCCGACGCCGACCGGGTCGAGGTCCTGCCCCCCGCGCTCGGCCTTGCTGCGCGACCGGTGCGGGATGACCCGGAAGGCCAAGGCGATGGCCAGCACGCCGACCGGCAGGTTGACGTAGAAGATCCAGCGCCAGCCGTCGGCAACGCCGAACAGCTTGATGATGAGGCCGCCGAGCAGCGGCCCGATTGCAGTGGAGATGCCGATCGTCGCGCCGAAGAAGCCGAAGGCCCGGCCCCGCTCCTCGCCCCGGAACAGCTGCTGGATGAGCCCGGTGATCTGCGGGGTCAGGATGCCGCCGGCGAGCCCCTGGACGAGCCGCGCAGCCACGAGCCACGTCGAGGTGGTCGCGATACCCGCAGCAGCACTGGCGACTGTGAAGAGTGCGACCCCGGCGACGAACAGGTTGCGCCGGCCGCGGGCGTCGCCGAGCCGCCCGGACGGGACGAGCACGAGGCCGAAGGTCAGCGCATACCCCGACAGCACCCAGGACAGGGTGCTGGAGGATGCGTTCAGGCCGGCGCGGATGGAGGGCAGTGCGACGTTGACGATGCTGACGTCGAGCAGCGTCATGAAGGCGGCCACGAGGCACACGCCGAGCGCGGCCCACCGGCGCGGGTCCTGACCGTCGTCGGACATCGCCTTACCGGCTGTGCCTGCTGTGCGTGCTGTGCGTGCTGCCCCCGCCTGCCCCGCTGCTACCGCCACGCCCCTCTCGTCCCCCTGCTGCATCGCTTCGATCCTCGCCGGATGCCCTTGGTTCGGCGCGGGCAGCCCCTCCGAACGGGTGATGTCGGTGGACTGAGCCGGCTCGGTGGGGGAAGATTGGATATACCGCCGTCGTTCGGCTGCGGTGTGCCCACCCGGGTACGGGCGGCACGCACGATCAAGGGGGTGACTGGCTTCGACTCCAGGTGTCGAGGCAGGGGAAGCGGGCCGAGGATGAACGGTTGTCTCGTTAACGATCCGTTCGAACCAATAGCTGCCAACAAAACGCAGCCTGCTTACGCTCTCGCTGCCTAAGCGAGTGTCGTAGCCGTCAGCCCGGGAGTGCTCCCGGCCCGGGGTCTGGCGTCGACAGGGAGCTCACCGTCTGACCCGGTCGCGGGGTGAGGCGGAAAAGCAAACAGCGACTGAGCCACACCGGCTTGTCTGCGAGACCGGTGGGGCTGAGAAACAAGGAGCAGACTGCGCCCGGAGAAGCCCTGGTTCGGTTCTGGAGGACGCGGGTTCGATTCCCGCCACCTCCACCTATCGAAGGCCACCGGCAAGGGGCCCGACCGTCACGGTCGGGCCCCTTGCTCGTCCCCCAGCGCCCACAGCCAGGCCGTTCGGGCGCCGGGGTACCGGACAGAACGGCGGCGACCGGATGCGACGGGCCCGGCCCCTGGCGCCCGGTAGCTGCCGGCGCCGCTCAGGGAGGGCACGTGACCGCTGACCCGAACCCGAACCAGTCCCGCGACCGCCTGAGCCGTGTGCTCGGCGTCGTCAGCCTCGGGCTGGGCGTGCCGCCGCTGGCTGCCCCCGCCCGGTTCTCACAGGCCATGGGCGTCACCGGGGCACAGCGCCACCGGCTGGCCGCCACCGCCGTGGGCGTCCGTGAGCTCGGGGCTGGTGCCGGCTTGCTCGCGTTCGGCGGCAGCCCGTGGTTGTGGGCAAGGATCGCGGGCGATGCGATGGACCTGGCCCTGCTCGGCCGGGCGCTGCGCGAGCACGACCGGCGCGACCGGGGGGTGCAGGGGGTGTTCGGCCTGCGTGCCCGGCTGCGCCGCAGCCAGCCAGAGCCCAGCGGCCGCGAGCGCACGGTCGCCGCGATCGCGGCAGTCGCGGGCATCACCGCGCTCGACATCTACGCCGCTACGACCCGGTCCCGCAAGGACCTCGGGCTCGACATAGCGGCGACGACGACGGTGGCCAAGACGCCCGAGCAGGTCTACGCCTTCTGGCGCCAGCTCGAGAACCTGCCGACCTTCATGGGCCATCTGGAGGAGGTGCGCGTATCGGGCGACGGGACCAGCCACTGGCGGGCCAGCGCGCCCCTGGGCAGCAGCGTCGAGTGGGACGCCCGGATCGTCGAGGACGTGCCGGGGGAGCGGATCGCCTGGCGTTCCGCCGAGGGCGCCGACGTCCGCAACAACGGCGTCGTGCGCTTCACACCCGCCCCGGACGGCCGCGGGACCGAGCTGCACGTGACCCTGCGCTACACCGTGCCTGGTGGCGCGCTCGGCCGGGCGATTGCGCGCTATTTCGGCGAGGAGCCGCACCAGCAGCTCGACGACGACCTGCGGCGGTTCAAGCAGGTGCTGGAGACGGGCGAGGTCGTCCGCTCGGAGGGGGCACCGGGCGGCAAGCTCGCCCGGCACGAGTTCCCGCAGCACGCAGCACAGCCGCTGACACCCGACGAGCTCGCCGAGGAGGCACGCGCATGAGGGCCACCTGCTGGGCCGGTCGCAACACAGTCGAGGTCCGTGACGTCCCTGACCCGTCGATCCTCAACAGCCGCGACGCCATCGTGAAGATCACGTCAACGGCGATCTGCGGCTCGGACCTGCATCTGGTCGACGGCTACGTGCCGACGATGCAGAACGGCGACATCCTCGGCCACGAGTTCATGGGCGAGGTCGTCGAGGTGGGCGCCGGGGTCGACAGCGCGACGCTGTCAGTGGGCGACCGCGTCGTCGTCCCATTCCCCATCGCGTGCGGGGCGTGTGGGGCCTGCCGGGCCGAGCTGTACTCGTGCTGTGAGAACAGCAACCCCAACGCGGGGATGGCGGAGAAGCTCTTCGGCCACCCGACCGCCGGCATCTTCGGCTACTCGCACCTGACCGGCGGATTCGCCGGGGGCCAGGCGCAGTACGCGCGGGTGCCCTTTGCCGACGTCGGACCCCTGAAGATCGAGTCCGACCTCACCGACGAGCAGGTCCTATTCCTGTCCGACATCCTGCCCACTGCCTACATGGGCGCCGAGATGTGCGACATCCAGGACGGTGACGTCGTGGCGGTATGGGGTGCCGGACCGGTCGGCCAGCTCGCGATGGACAGCGCGCGGGCATTCGGCGTCGCAGCGGTCATCGCCATCGACAAGGAGCCCTACCGGCTGCGGATGGCCGAGCAGGAGGGTTACACGACGATCGACTTCGAGCAGGTCGACGTCCGCTCCCGGCTGCTGGAGCTGACCGGCGGCCGTGGCCCGGACAAGTGCATCGACGCGCCGTCGGGCTCGAGGCGACGCACGGCAGTCCGCTGGTCAACTCCTACGACCGCGTCAAGCAGGCCACCCGGGCTGAGAGCGACCGGCCGCACGCGCTCCGGCAAGCGATCATGAGCTGCCGCAGCGGTGGTGTGGTGTCGGTGATCGGCGTGTACGGCGGCTTCATGGACAAGTTCCCGAGCGGGGCGTGGATGAACAGGTCGCTCACGCTGCGGACGGGCCAGTGTCACGTGCACCGCTACCTCAGGCCGCTGCTCGGCCGGATCGAGCGCGGGGAGATCGACCCGACCAGGATCATCACCCACACCCTCCCGCTGGAGCAGGCGCCGTACGGGTACGAGATCTTCAAGCACAAGAAGGACGCCTGCGAAAAGGTCGTCCTCAAGCCCTGACCGCTCGGCAGCTGAGGCTGCAGGTGCATCCTCCTGGTTGACGACGTTGACAGCGGCACTATTATTGGTGTCGACGACGTTGACCGGGAGGATGGATGGCAGTCATGCCCACGACCCTGGCGCCGAGCCACGCGCGCTACCTGGAACAGGTCGCTGCCGAACTGGCGCTGCGCGACCCCGACGGCAGCCGGATGCAGCAGGTCGACGACCCGCACGAGCTGGCCCGTGAGGCGGCCGAGCAGGCGATCGACACCGCTGCTGTCTGGGAGAGGCACCTGGGCGCGTTCCATGACGTCGACGGTGTGCGTGGGCTGCTCTCCCGCGACGGCCGTCCGGTCAGCAAGCAGGCGGTCAGTAAGCGCAAGGGCCTGCTGGCGCTAACGACCGGCTCGGGCCGGGTCGTGTACCCCAGGTTCCAGTTCACCGGCGGTGCGCCGACACCAGGGCTCGAAGCCGTGCTCGAGGCGCTGCCCGAGCGCCTGGCCTCGCGGTGGACGGTCGCCTCCTGGCTCGTCTCGCCCCAGGCGCAGCTCGGCGGCGAGGTCCCGATCGAGGTGCTGCGCCAGGGCAGCGCCCAGCCGGTGATGGCCGCCGCGCGCGAGTGGGCCGCGAGCCTCCGCGACTGATGGCGGTGCCAAGGCCGCCGGCGGGGCTTGCCGGGTTCCCGGTGCTCAGCCGTTCGGCGGCCTCGGCCCCGCTCTACCGCATCTGGCTGGCCCGCGACCCGGTGAGCGGCGCTGCGCGGACCCCGTGGTTCTTCTCCAGCGTCCCGTCCGCGGAGGCCGGCCGCTTCGACCTGCCGGCCCCGGCGGGCAGCTGCTACTTCTCCGACCGGCGCTACGGCGCCTGGCTGGAGGTCTTCCGCGGCTGCGGATTGGTCGACCGCGTCGATGTCGAACGCCGGCGCCTGCTCACTGTCGTCCCGGTGGCCGAGGCGCCACGGCTCGCCGACCTGCGTGCCCCGGCCGCACACGTCTTCGCCGTCACCGCCGACCTGGCCGGCGGCGACGACTACTCGCAGACTCAGGGCTGGGCAGCGGCGCTGCACGAGGCCGGGTTCGCGGGCATCAGCGGGACGGTGCGCCACGACCCGACCCACGTTGCCCGCACCGTCGCGATCTTCGGGCGTGCCGGGCCCCGGGCGAGGGTGGCCGGATGGCGGAGCAGGACGGCGCCAGTTGTCAGCGACATCGCCCTGCTGAGCGAGCTGGCGCCGTTCGGGACCGGCGTCGCGGGCCGGCCATGGGACGTGGCCACAACCCCCGTCCAGCAGTAGCCGGGGTCATCCGGGCGAGCGGTAGAGCGGCATCATGGCAACGTGCAGCACCTCGTGCCCGACCCGCTGACCCGGCTCGTCGAGTGCGGCGGCGCCGTGGTGCTGTCGGGAGCCGGCCTGTCGACCGAGTCGGGCATCCCGGACTACCGCGGGCCCACCGGGTCGCTGCGCCGCCACACCCCGATGACCTTCCAGAGCTTCCTCGCCGACCCGCTCGCCCGGCACCGCTACTGGGCGCGCAGCTACCTGGGCTGGGCGCAGCTGGCATCAGCCGAGCCGAACGAGGGACACCGGGCGGTGAGCGGGCTGCAGGCGGCCGGGCTGCTGGCGGGCATCGTCACGCAGAACGTCGACGGGCTGCAGCAGGCGGCTGGCGCGAGCGGCGTCGTCGAGCTGCACGGCGGCCTGAACCGTGTCGTATGCCTGCACTGCGGCGCCCGGAGCAGCCGCGCTGTGGTGGATGCCCTGCTCCGGGCGGCCAACCCGACGTTCAGCGCCCGTGCCTCTGCCTTCAACCCGGACGGCGATGCCGACCTGCCCGAGGCCGAGCTCGACCGCTTCGTGATGGTCGACTGCCCGCTGTGTGGCGCGGGGCCGCTCAAGCCCGACGTGGTCTTCTTCGGGGAGTCGGTCCCGCGCGACCGGGTCGAGCTGTGCTACGAGCTCGTCGACGGGGCACGCTCGCTGCTCGTGCTCGGCTCGTCGCTGACGGTCTACTCCGGCTACCGGTTCGCGCTACGGGCAGCCAAGCGGGGCACGCCAGTCGCCATCGTCAACCAGGGCAGCACCCGCGCGGATGCCCTCGCCGCTGTCCTTGTCGACGCACCGCTCGGCCGGGTTCTGCCCGCCGTCGTCGAGGCGCTCGGGCTGAACCGGCGTGCGCCAGCTCAGCCGGTCGCTCAGGTGTAGACGACGCTCACGTGGCCGGCGCTGTCCTGCGTGGCCACCCCGTGCTGGAAGCGCTGCTGCAGGCCACCGCTTACCGCTGCCGGGTCGGACGTGGGGTAGCCGAGCCGGCCCCGCTCCCATCCCATCGACGACCAGGTGACGCGGATGGCCCCGTAGACGGCATGCGCCCCGGTTGCGGACGTCCAGTAGATCGACCCGTCGTGACCGTTGCGCGGGTCATGGAAGTGGTTGAAGCGGCCGACGCCGTCAGGGCATCGCGTCTCGTTCGTGGACGGGTACCCGAGCACCCCGCGCTCCCAGCCCGTGGCCTGCCACCTGTCGCGGATGGCGCCATGGACCTCGTGGATGCCTGAGGACAGGTGGGCGTAGATGGAGCCGTTGGTGCCGGTCTGGACATTGTGGAAGTGGTTGAACGCGCCCTGGCCGTCGGGGGTGCGGGTCTCGTCCGTCGTGGGATAGCCGATGGCGCTGCGCTCCCAGCCGAGTGCGCTCCACAGGCTGCGGATGCCGCCGCGCACGCTGTGTGCCCCCACCGAGGGGTGCCAGTAGATGGAGCCGTCCGTCTGGGTGCCGAGGTTGCGGAAGTGGTTGAAGCGTCCGCGCAGGTCCGGGCAGGGCAACTCGTCCGTGGTGGGGTAGCCGAGCACGCCGGTCTCCCACCCCAGCGCCCCCCAGTGGTCGCGGATCAGCCCCATGACGGCATGCGCCCTCGTGGAGGGGTGCCAGTAGACCGAGCCGTAGGCGTATCGCTGGCGTTTGCCGACGTGGTCGGGGTTGACGTACTCCGGTTCGACCGGTCCGTCGAGGAACCCACCGGCGCCCCCGAGGTCCTGCCAGTGCTGGACGACCGGTGACCAGTACTGCGAGGTCAGGCACGGTGCGCTGTGGTCGGCGGTGTAGTTGTCGGTCGCGCTTGCGGTGCTGCACGACGGGTCGACCTGCCACGGCGGCGTGCAGCTGACCACGCGGCAGGCGACCGGCCCGGTACATCCCACCTCCTGGTGGCACTGGCCGTAGCGGAACACGTTCCAGCAGACCCGCCGCGAGTCGCACGTGCCGCTCGCGCAGTGGGCGCTGCAGTTCCAGCAGTTCGAGGTGCAGAAGGACTCCCCGGCGGTGCATCCGTTGCTGCAGCGCGTGCACTCGCCCTGACAGTCGATGTAGTAGCGCGCCGAGCCGCCGCAGAACCCGGAGCCATCGGCTTTCCACCAGCCGCCCACCACGGTCCCTGGCGGACAGGCGTTGATACCGTTGTTGATCGTGCAGCAGAAGGCGGTGTAGCCCGCGTCGCAGGTGGCGGCGCTGCCGCAGACGGCGGCGTAGGCCGTGCCGGGCTTGAGCAGGAACTCTGCGGGGGCGACGGCGAGCGCCGAGCCGACGAGCGCGGCCCGGGACAGGAAGCGGCGCCGGTCGCTGCCGCGGCCGGACAGGGCTGTGGCGGCCCGCTGAACGATGCGGGCGCTCACCGACGTGGGTTCGTGCCGGAACGGTTCCTGCCGGGTGGGCAGCTCGAGTGTCATCCGGTCATCCCGTCGTCGGTGTCGCGGCCTGCGCTGTTGGCTGGTCGATGGCGATGGATCTCAGCGTCGCGTGCGCCAGCGGCACGAGCCCGGCGCGGGCGCCGTGACTGCCGAGCACGACGTAGAGGCAGAACGAACGGCCCTGCTCGGTGAAAAAGGTCTGCGAGCCCGACTGCCCGGTGATCGTCCGTTGCAGCCGGTTCGGGGAGAACTGCCCGGTCGTCAGCTGAGCCGGACGCCCCTTGCTGGCGAACAGGGGTGTGTCGACGGCCCCTGGTCCGAACTCGAGCAGCGCGAGAAACACGTCGCGCGGGCGCATCCCCTCGACTGCCCCCCCGCCGTAGTCGCCGCGGACCTCGGGCAGGGGGAATGTCGCCGCGTGAACGATCGGGTAGGTGCGTTCACCCGGTTCGGTCGGGGTGCGCTGGTAGATGCGGACGTCCCAGCCGCGTGGGGCGGCGACCGACAGGCCGTGGGCGTGCAGCGACATCAGGTTCCTCCTGCGGTGACGCCGAAATGGGTGAGGGCGCCGAGCTGAGAAAGGGCACCGAGCGCGCCGAGGACGGCAATGACCCCGAGAGCGACGATGGCGGTCCGGCGGGCCAGGGGCTCCGCAACGGCCAGGCGTCGATGCATGACAGCCAGGCTGACGGCCGATCGGGTCCGCCGCAGCCCCAGGACGGGCAGCGCCCGGGCCAGGCCGAATGCGAGCCCGACGAGCGCGCCGGCTGCGGGTGAGGCGGTGAGCAGGGCCGCGGCCCAGGTGACGTAGACGCTCGCCGACGTCACGATCGTCGCGACGCCCACCCCGAGCTGGACGCCGAACCCGCCCCCGTAGACCCAGCCGCGGTAGCGCGCCAGCCAGTCCTCGTCGACCTGGCGGCGTGGCCCCGGCAGCGGCCGCCCCCGTAGCAGCAGGTCGGCGCCGCATCCCGCCGCCGCGGCCGCTGCCAGCACAGCGAGGGCCGTGCCCGCGGCAGGGCGCAGTCCCGCCCCGTGCAGCAGGGCAAGGGCGAGCTGGCCGACCAGCCCGGCCGCGGCACCGAACGCTGCAGCGGCGAGTGCTGATCCGACCACGTACCAGGCGACTGTGACGCCCCAGCGGGCGTGGCGGCCCCGCTCGCCGAGCGGGGTGATGCTGGTCAGCATCGACTCACCTCAAGGCGACCAGGTCGACCGGACGGCGGCAACGACGGCCAGCGGCACGCCCAGGGCCAGCACGGAGGGAGCCAGCACGGGGGAGGCCAGCACGGAGGAGGCCAGCACGGCCGGCCCGATCACCCGTCCGCCGGCACGGGACGGGAGCGTTGCTGCTCGAGCCCGAGGTCCTCGGCGGTCAGGTACAGGCTCGGGTGGCCGGGGTTGATGCCCGCAGCGAGCAGTTCGCTGTCGGCCCGCTCCTCACGCCGGGCCCCGGCCGACGGCGCGTCGAGGTCGGACGGCCCGCCGCGCTGGGCGGCCCGGTCGCCGGTCGAGGTGCGCACCAGCTCTGCCACCTGCTCCCATGCGCTGGCCGCCCCCTCGCCGACGACGCGGGCCTCGGGTCCGCTGACCTGGACGAAGTACGGCGCCACCGGCACCTCGTAGGCATCCCAGGCCTGGCTGGACAGGACGACCGGCAATCCGGGGGGAGCCAGCTCGCGCAGCCGCGACACGCTTTCCTCTGCCGCCGACCGGGTGACGACGACGAGCCGCATCCCGGCCGGGAGCCCGAGTCGCGCGGTGTCGGTGAACGCCTTCCAGAAGCTCTGGCAGGTCAGGCAGCCCGAGGACAGGAACGCGATCAGGGTGTCGTGCCCGGCGCCGGCCACGGCGAGCCGGACGGCCTCGCCACGAGGCGTCGCGCCCTCGACGTCCACAGCCGCAGCGGACGTACCCGGCACGGCCTTGGGCAGCGCGCGCCCCGGCGCGACGGGGAACTCGAGGTCGACCGGTCCGAACGAGCCCGGAGCGGTCTCGCCGTCGCCGGCCCCCAGCTCGTGCAGGCGGCGCAGGATGTCGGCGTGGCTGCGCAGCAGCCCGGCCACCAGCACGCCGAGCAGCAGCAGGGCCATCCCCTCGATGACGACGAGCGCTGTCACGATGACCTCCCGGGCGGGGTGGCGGTAAGCATCGGCAGGACCGCGAGGGCGTAGTAGGCAAGCGCGGCGCACCCCGCGGAGTACGCCAGCAGCGGCACGCCGCCCCACGGGGACGCGGTCAGGACCGACGTCAGCGAGCCCGCCGGCAAGGCGGCGGCGCCGGCCGCTCCCGTAGCGAGCAGCAGGTTGACCCCGATGTGGGTCAGGGTCGGCGGAGTGTCCGCGCGGCCGAAGCAGCCGCAGGACGCGAGGACGCCTCCACGGCGGCGGGCGACGGCGACGAAGACCGCGAAGGCGAGGTAGGACGCGCTGACCAGCGCAGCCGCCCACCAGGACCCGGTGAGCACGGCAGCGATGCAGATGGCGACCTCAACTGCGCCGCCAAGCCGCACGAGGCCGCCCGGCATGCGCAGACCCACCGACCGCAGCGCCCGCACTGCCGGATCGGGACGGCCGACCTTCTGCACTCCCGCAGCAGCCAGCAGCGCCGCGGCGGCGAGCAGTGGGCCGGAGCAGGGCGACACGGGCGCAACGTAACCCACGACGGCCTCGTTGTGGGCTACCGATCGGGTGGCGGCTCCTGGGCGACCGGCGGTTGGCCACCCGGGAGCAGGGTGCGAGGATCACCGATGCCGGCGAGCCGTGCTCGCGGCCGGCCGGACGTGCATCCAGCGGAGGTGGCCATGACTGTCCAGGACGCGCTGCGAAACGACGCCGGGGAGCTGGCGCACGACGTCGCCGAGCTGCGGCACCGCCTGCACCGCCGTCCGGAGATCGGGCTCGACCTGCCCGAGACGCAGCGCACCGTCCTCGAGGCCCTGGACGGGTTGCCGCTCGAGGTCACCACCGGGCAGTCGGTCTCGTCCGTCACGGCCGTGCTCCGCGGCGGTGCTCAGGGCGGTCAGGGCGGCGACGCTGACGCTGGCCGCTCGCCCATCGTCCTGCTGCGCGGCGACATGGACGCGCTGCCCGTGCAGGAGTCGGCGGGGCTCGACTTCGCCAGCGAGGTGCCGGGTGCGATGCACGCCTGCGGCCACGACCTGCACACCGCGATGCTCGTCGGGGCGGCCCGGCTGCTCAGCGCCCACCGCGCGGAGCTGCCCGGCGACGTGCTGTTCATGTTCCAGCCGGGCGAGGAGGGCTTCGACGGCGCGGCCCACATGATCGAGGAGGGCGTGCTCGATGCCGGCGGCCGCCGGGTCAGCGCCGCCTACGGGATGCACGTGCTGTCCGCCCGCTTCCCCCGCGGCATGTTCACGACCCGCCCCGGCACCTTGATGGCCGCGAGCGACCGGATGCTCGTGACCGTCCGCGGCGCGGGTGGCCACGGCTCCACCCCCTACCGCGCCAAGGACCCGATCGTCGTAGCCGCGGAGATGGTGACCGCCCTGCAGACGGCGGTGACCAGGCGCTTCGACGTCTTCGACCCCGTCGTGGTCACGGTCGGCTCGTTCCACGCCGGAACGAAGCGCAACATCATCCCGGACGAGGCGACCTTCGATGCGACAGTCCGCAGCTTCTCCCCGGAGGCCCATGAGCGGGTGCGAGCCGAGGCTGTCCGCGTCTGTGAAGGCATCGCGGCTGCCCACGGTGTCGAGGTCGACGTGCGCTACACCGACGAGTACCCGGTCACCGTCAACGACCCGGAACAGGCGGCGTTCGCCGCCGACACGGTCCGCGAGGTGATGGGGGAGGAGCGCTACACCCCGATGCCGGTCCCGGACGCGGGCGCCGAGGACTTCTCGCGCGTCCTCGACGCCGTCCCCGGCTGCTTCCTGATGCTCGGCGCGACCCCGCACGAGGACCCGACCCAGGCGCCGACCAACCACAGCCCGCGCGCGGCCTTCGTCGACGACGTGTTGGCCGACGGCGTCCTGCTGCACGCCTCCCTGGCACTGCGCGCACTGCGCGCACTGGGGGCCCTGGGGGCACAGGGGGCACAGGGGGCACTGGAGAGCGACGCCGCGTAGGCCGCTCCTCCGGGCGAGGGTCAGGCAGGGATGCTGACGCCGACGCCGCCGCGCGTGGCCGCCCCGTAGTGCTGCTTCTCGCGCGCCAGGTCGAGCGGTTTGATGCCATTGCGGCCCGCCAGCGCCGCCTCGTCGAGCAGGGCGGCAGGCACGATCCACGCGACCTCGAACTCGAGGCCGTCGGGGTCGTGCGCGTACAGCGACTTGGTCGTGCTGTGGTCGGATGCTCCGACCAGGGCGCCAAGCGCCGACAGCCGTCCCGCCAGCCGCTCCAGCTCGTCGAGCGTGTCGACCTCCCACGCCAGGTGGTAGAGCCCGACCGACGAGCGGCCTGCCGGAGATGCCGCCGCACCCGCGCCCATGGCGAACAGCCCGAGGTCGTGGTCGTTGGTGGAGTCCGGGGCGCGCAGGAACGCGGCGCCCGGCATCTGGTTGACGGGCTGGAAGCCGAGCGCCTCGCGGTAGAACGCGACGCTGCGGTCGACGTCGCGGACGTAGAGCACGGCGTGGTTCAGACGCGTGACGGCCATGAGAACCTCCTTCATAGGCGGTGTGAGACCGAGTATAGTTGAGTGTTCAACATAAGGAAAGGGTGCCCATGGTGCAGGATGCCGCTCCGGCACCACCCGTGCGCTGGCTGAGTGCGTCCGAGCAGCACACCTGGCGAGTGTGGATGGAGTCCGCCCGCCTCGTGCTCGAGTCCCTCGACCGGCAGCTGGCCCAGGATGCCGGGCTGCCGCACGCGTACTACGAGATCCTTGTGCGCCTGTCCGAGGCACCCGGTCGGGCGCTGCGGATGAGCCAGCTGGCCGAGGGCGCGTCGGTCTCGCGCAGCCGGCTCTCCCATGCTGTGAGCCGCCTCGAGGAGAAGGGCTGGATCAGGCGGGAGACCTGTGCCAGCGACAAGCGCGGCGCGATCGCGCTGCTGACCGACGAGGGCTTCGCCGTCCTCGCCGCTGCTGCTCCCGGTCACGTCGAGGCGGTCCGGCGCTCGCTGTTCGATCCGCTGACGCCCGAGCAGGTCAAGCAGCTGGACGAGATTGGCTCCCGACTCCTCGCCGGGCTGGGCGAAACGTCGCCGGCCGGGTGTCCGGAGGGCGACTGACGCCGCCCGAGCAGACGACCCCAGTCGGATCTCAGCGGTGCTGCAGCGAGCGGCGGACGGCGACTGCCGCGACCGATACCCATCCGGCGCTGGTCAAGATGAACGAGACGCCGACGCCGGCGCGGTAGAGCGCTGTCCGCTCGACCTCGGGCCGCACGGCCAGCGGCAGGAACGACAGGGCGTTGGTCCAGGCGCCGATGGCGAGCGGCACGGCTGCCCGGCGCGGCAGGTCCGGCACCGCAGTGCCAGCAGCTGCGACCAGACCGCCCATGATGATGAGGTCCAGGTGCAGCTGGCGGATGCGGGCGGGTGCCCGGACGCCCAGCCGCTTGAGCGCATCCGGGTCCGACACCGCCAGCGCGAACGGGAAGCCGGTCAGGGCCCCCACTGCGAGCTCGACCACTCCGCTCGCCACCAGGGGAGCCACAGCCACCGGCGGCGGCGCTTGCGCCCTCGCTCGCCTCACGGCAGGCCGAGCAGCGAGACGGCCGAGCGGGCCGCGGCCCCGCCCGCCTCGATGGCAATGTCGAGCGCCCGCGGCACGTCGAGGTCGTCGAGCAGGGCGGCGAGGACCGCGCCCGCGGCGGCCGGCCCGCCACCGCGGCGGCCCGCGGCGGAGTAGAGCGCGTCGAGCCGCTCGCCCGCGGCGCTGAGCACATCGGGCGTCCATTGCCAGTCCTCGTGCCACGGCCGGTCCAGCAGGGCGAGCCGCAGCGCTCCGGCCCGCGCCGTCTTCAGCAGCTCACTGACGAGCACGAGGTTGCCCGTCGACTTGGCCATCTTCTGCCCGCCGATGCCCACGGTTCCCACGTGCATCCACGCTCGCGAGAACGGGTGGACCCCGGTCACAGCCTCGGCATGGGCGGCCTCGTAGGCGTGGTGCGGGAAGCGCAGGTCGGCTCCGCCGGCATGCAGGTCCACGGCCGGCCCGAGCAGGGACAGGGCCATCGCGGCGCACTCCGCGTGCCAGCCGGGCCGGCCGGGACCCCACGGGCTCGGCCAGGCGACGATGCCCCCGCCGCCTCCACCGGCATCAAGGTCGTCCCGCGAGGCCTGCCACACGGCGACGTCCAACGGGTCGTCCTTGCCGGGGTCATCGACGTGGCCGCCGGCCGAGCGCGCCAGTGCGAGCGCGGCCTCGCGCTCGAGCCCGGCCCGCTCGGCCACCGCAGCACCCCGGAAGTAGACCGACCCGTCCCGGACGTAGGCAGCCCCGCGCCCGACGAGCGCCGCCGCCAGCTCGATGACCTGCGGCACGTAGGTGCGCGCCCGCGGCTCATGCAAGGGCGGACGCACCCCCAGCGCGGACATATCGCGCTCGAAGTCGAACTGCTGCAGCGCCGCCAGCCTGTCGTAGCGCACATCGGCGGCCCTGGCGGCTGCGAGCATGTCGTCGTCGAGGTCGGTCACGTTGCGGCAGACATCGACCTCGACGCCCGTTGCCCGCAGCACGCGGACGGCAGTGTCGGTCCAGACGAACGTCGAGGCGTGGCCGAGGTGGGTGGTGTCGTAGGGCGTGATGCCGCAGACGTAGACGCGCGCGCGACCCACGACGGGGAGCTGCGTCCCGCGCACCGTCAGGCTGCGAGGAGCGTCCGGGCCGGGCACGCCAGCAACTGTGCCACGGAGTGCGGCGCACGGCCGGGCCGTCGTCAGCCGGGGACGCCCTGCTCGGGGACGGGGCCACCCGGCGTGCCTGGCAGGATCGCCGGCATGGCGACGGCAGTGGTGACCGGGGCAAGCAGCGGTATCGGTGCGGCGAGCGCGCGTGCGCTCGCCGCGGCCGGGTTCGACATCGTCCTCGGCGCGCGGCGAGTCGACCGGCTGCGCGCGGTGGCGGACGAGGTCAGCGGTACCCCGCTCGAGCTCGATGTCACCGACACGGCGTCGGTGGAGCGCTTCGCCGCGCAGGTGCCCGCGTGCGACGTCCTCGTCAACAACGCCGGCGGCGCCAAGGGACTCGCGCCGGTGGGGGAGGCCGTCGAGGAGGACTGGCGCTGGATGTACGACGCCAACGTCCTCGGCACCATGCGGGTCACCCGCGCGCTGCTGCCCCGGCTGCGGGAGGCGGCGGCCGGCGTGGTCGTCAACATCGGGTCGGTCGCGGGCGCCGAGGTCTATGCCGGCGGGGCCGGCTACACCGCGGCCAAGCACAGCCTGCGAGCGGTGACCGAGACGCTGCGGCTCGAGCTGCTGGGCACCGGCATCCGGGTCAGCGAGGTGGCGCCGGGGCTGGTCAACACCGAGTTCAGCCTGGTCCGGCTCGGGGACCAGACAGCGGCCGACAAGGTCTACGAGGGGCTCACCCCGCTGACCGCTGAGGACGTCGCAGAGACCATCACCTGGGTCGCCACCCGCCCGCCGCACGTCAGCCTCGGCTACATCCGCATCACGCCGACCGACCAGGCGGATTCCGCCCACACCCATCGCCGGAGCGACACACCCTGATCGACGGTGCCGGACGAACCGGGCATCTCGGGCCGCAGATGATCCGGACGTGTCCCTGGCATGCGATCACCGGCCCAGCCCCGGCTGTCTCTACGCTGCTGAAGACATCGGCCGCGGCTGTGCGTCCGAAGCACGTGATGTGACCTGAGTGGTGGCACGCGGTAGCACTGGTAGCACTGGTAGCACTGCGTGAGTGGCACGAGCAAGGGGGACGAGGGGCACCATGAACATCATCAGCGCGGTCACCAACCAGGTCGGCGCCCTCCGAGTGCTGGCCGGCACCGGGGTGGCCCGGCCCATCCGGCCCGACCGGCTGGTGGGGATGGGCCTCGCCGTCGCGCGATGGGGCATCACGCCGGCCACCGGCTTCGCGGCGGGCGCTGCGCGCTACCCGAACGACATCGCCGTCATCGACGACCTCGGCCCCATGACCTTCCGCGAGATCGACGAGATGTCGACAGCCATCGCGACCGGGCTCCACGAGCGCGGGGTGGCCGATGGCGCCAAGGTCGGCGTGCTCATGCGCAACTCGCGCTGGTTCCTGCTGGCTCTGTCGGCCCTCGCCAAGGCGGGGACTGACGTCGTGCTGCTCAACACCGGCTTCGGCGCCGAGCAGCTCGGTGACGTCTGCGAGCGTGAAGGCGTCCGCGCGCTGATTTTCGATGAGGAGTTCGCGGGGCTGGTCGAGAAGGCACCCGAGGACCTGCTGCGGGTGCTCGCCTGGTACGACGACGACGCGGAGGCCTCCAAGGACTCCGACGGCACCGCCGTGACGATGGACCTGCTCGCCGGCACGAAGCCGTCGATCGGCCGGCCGTCGCACCAGAGCAAGGTTGTCATCCTCACCAGCGGCACGACCGGTACCCCGAAGGGTGCCTCCAGGGGGGCGACAGGCGGGATCGAGCCGGCTGCGGCCATCCTGTCCGGCATCCCGCTCAAGGCGCGCGGCCGCACCGTGATCGCAGCGCCGCTGTTCCACTCCTGGGGGATGGCGCACCTCGGCCTCGCGCTCCTGCTGAGCAGCACGATCGTCATCACCCGCACGTTCGACCCCCAGAAGGTGCTGGCTCTGATCGACAAGTACGAGGCGAGCGGCCTGGCGGTGGTGCCGGTGATGATGTCGCGGATGCTCGACCTCGACGAGGACGTGCGGGCAAAGTACGACACCTCGACCCTGAAGGTCGTCGCTGTCAGCGGCTCCAAGCTGCCGGGGGAGCTGTCGACGCACTTTATGGACGCGTTCGGCGACGTCGTCTACAACCTCTACGGCTCCACCGAGGTGGCGTACGCGAGCGTGGCCTCGCCCAAGGATCTGCGCGAGGCGCCGGGGACGGCCGGGCGGGTGCTGATGGGCACGACGATCACGCTTGTCGGGGAGGACGGCAAGGAGGTGCCGCAAGGCGAGGTCGGGCGGATCTTCGTTGGCAACCCGCTGCTGTTCGAGGGCTACACCGGGGGCGAGGACAAGGGCAGGCACGGCAACCTCGTCGCCAGCGGCGACATCGGCCGCTTCGACGACAAGGGGCGGCTGTTCATCGAGGGCCGAGACGACGAGATGATCGTCTCCGGCGGCGAGAACGTCTTTCCCGGCGAGGTCGAGGACCTGCTCTCCAAGCACCCGAACGTGCGCGAGGTCGCCGTGGTCGGCGTCGAGGACGAGAAGATGGGGCAGCGCCTGGCCGCCTACGTGGTCAAGAAGGGCAAGCTCACCGAGGCTGAGGTCAAGTCGCACGTGAAGGACAAGCTGGCCCGGCACAAGGTGCCTCGCGACGTCTCGTTCATGGACGAGCTGCCGCGCAACGCGACTGGCAAGGTCCTCAAACGCGAGCTCGGGGCGGGCGGCGCGGACGGCAACACGAACGGCAAAGCCGGCGGCAAGACCGCCGAGGCAGCGGCTGACGCCTAGCCGGCAGCGCCGTCGGGCGACGGCGTTTGGTTGGTCGACGCACAGCGGCAGACCCTCAGCGGGTAGGCGCGCAGTCGCTTGCCGATCCGGTGAGGCTCAGCGAGCAGCGGCCCGACGATGAACTCGTGGGCGGCGAAGGCGACGGCTTCGGGCAGGTGCTCAGCCAGCTGACGTCGGGCCGTGCGGGTGATGGCGAGCGCGTAGCGGCTGTTCGGTCACCGACCAGCGCTGCGGCGCCGGGCCATGGCTGCGGCGAGGTCCTGCTCGCTCCCCACCTCATCGTGAGCAAGCTCGTCATCCGAGGCGTTCAGTCGCCGCATCGTCTCGGTGTCGGACAGCACCGCGATCGTCTCCTCCAGCGAGGCGAGATCGTCCGTGCCAGCAGGACGGCTGACGGCCTGCCATGGACGGTGACAGTGACGCGCTCATGCTGCTGGCTCCCCTGGCTGACCAGCTCAGACAGATGCGCCTTCACGTCCGCCAGCGATAGCACCCTGCTCATGGTCATTACTGTGACTAGAAGTACTCGTCCCGTCCATCAGAAACCCTCGAGGACGGTCGGCAGGGCGGGCTCGCCGCGGGAGAGCTGAAACGCCTCACGGGGCAGCTCGGCCCGGCTCAGCCGGAACCGCTCACGCGCGTCGTCGAGCGTCGAGCCGTCGACGCGACTGCCTCTGCGAACGAGCGGGACGAGCAGGGGACGCTCGCCCGAGCGGTTCACCTCGCCGTTCTCGCGGCCGCCGTCCCGTGCCGGGCGGACGACGTCGGCGAGCGCCTGCCCGTCTGCATCCACCAGCCGCGACGCCACCTTGCGGCCACCGCGCGAGGGCTTGCCGGTCGAGCGCTTGGCCACCGGCACGCCGTCGCGCTCCACGAGCTTGAACACGAATCCCGCCGTCGGCGCACCCGAGCCGGTGACCAAAGAAGTACCGACCCCGTAGCTGTCGACGGGGGCAGAGGCGAGCCCGGCGATGGCGAACTCGTCGAGGTCGCTCGTGACGACGATGCGGGTGCCCGTCGCGCCCAGCTCGTCGAGCTGCTGGCGCACCTCGACCGCGAGGGCCCCGAGGTCACCGCTGTCGAGCCGCACCGCCCCCAGCTGCGTGCCCGCCACCTCGACTGCCGTCTGCACCCCCTGGCTGACGTCGTAGGTGTCGACGAGCAGCGTGGTGGCAGGGCCGAGCGCGGCCACCTGCGCCGCGAACGCGGACCGCTCGTCGTTGTGCGCCAGGGTGAAGGCGTGCGCGCTGGTGCCCGTCGTGGGTACCCCATAGCGGCGCCCCGCCTCCAGGTTGGACGATGCACGGAAGCCGACGATGTACGCGGCCCGCGCCGCGGCGACAGCTGCCAGCTCGTGGGTACGCCGCGAGCCCATCTCGACGCACGGCCGCTCACCTGCTGCTCCCGTCATCCTGGCGGCAGCCGCGGCGATGGCGCAGTCGTGGTTGAGCACTGACAGCAGCAGGGTCTCGAGGATCACGCACTCGGCGAGGCTTCCGCGCACGGACAGGATCGGCGTGTCCGGGAACCAGACCTCACCCTCGGCCATGCCGTCGACGTCGCCCGAGAAGCGGTAGTCGGCGAGCCAGGCCAGCGTGCGATCGTCGACGATCGCTCGGGCACGCAGGTCGTCCAGCTCGGCGGCCCTGAAGCGGAAGCTCTCGAGGGCCTCCAGCAGCCGGCCGGTCCCGGCGACGACCCCGTAGCGGCGTCCTGCCGGCAGGGACCGGCCGAACACCTCGAACACGGCCCGGCGCTCGGCCACCCCCGACTGCAGCGCGCCCTGGAGCATCGTCAGCTCGTAGTGGTCGGTCAGCAGTGCCGTGCTGTGCTGCGCTGCCTCGCCGGGCTTGGTTCCTCCGCTTTCCGGGGGCGGGAGGCTTCCGGGTGAGGGCTGCATATGGGCACAATAGGAGCCATGGGCGCTGCTTCCGCCGAGCCGGACGTCCTCGAGCGCATCGACGCCGAGGTCGTCCCCGAGGACGAGGTCGTCGCCGACCGGCCGTGGGTCACGTTGGTCTGGAACGACCCCGTCAACCTCATGCCGTACGTGACCCACGTCTTCCAGAAGCTGTTCGGCTACAGCCGCGCCAAGGCGACGGCGCTGATGCTCGACGTGCACGAGCGTGGCCGGGCCGCCGTCTCCAGCGGCTCGCGCGAGCAGATGGAGCGTGACGTCACCCGCCTGCACGCCGCCGGGCTCTGGGCCACCCTGACGCACGACTCGTGAGGCCGTTCCGTCGCAAGGGAGCCGTGATCGTCGCATCCCTAGACGTCAACGAGGTGGGCGTGCTGCGCAAGCTCGCCCGTGACATCGACGCGATGCTCGCCGCGCCTGCCCTGCCCGTTGCAGCAGCGGACGCCGATGCTGAGGCCGGCGTCGCCCCGAGCGACGGTGCCCCGGTGCCGGAGCCCGATCCGCTGCACGCCATCGTCGGCCTGCCATCCGGCCCGGGGCCGAGCCGCCCGACCGACCCCGTGCTCGCCCGCCTGCTGCCCGACGCGTACGGCGAGGACGAGGCGGCGGGCGAGTTCCGGCGGTTCACTGAGGCGGAGCTGCGCGAGACCAAGCGCGGTGCCATCGACACCATGGTGACCAGCCTCCCGCCCTCGGGCGGCAAGGTGCGACTCGACGAAGAGCAGGCTGAGGCCTGGCTCGCGGCGCTCAACGACATCCGCCTGGCGCTCGGGGTGCACCTCGACGTCGCGGAGGAGTGGTACCTCGAGCTGCGGCAGCTCGACCCGATGTCGCCGCGAGCCCGCCGGCTCATGATCTACGAGCTGCTGACCCGCTGGCAGAGCTCGCTGCTGGTGGCCGTGACCGGCTACGACGACTGACCCGAGCGCCGCCCGCCTGGGCCGGTCGGGTGGGAGGGAGTCGGATAGCGTCGAGGAGTGCTCCGCCTGTCCCGCGCCCACCGCGACGCGATCGTGGAGCACGCCCGGCGCGACCATCCCGACGAGGCCTGCGGGGTGATCGCGGGCCGCGGCGGGGCGCCCGAGCGCTTCATCGCGATGGAGAACGCAGCCCGTTCGCCGACCTTCTACGAGTTCGACTCGATGGCGCTGCTGCGGCTCTACCGCGAGATGGACGAGCGTGACGAGGAGCCTGTCGTCATCTACCACTCGCACACGGCGACGCAGGCCTACCCCTCGCGCACCGACATCTCCTACGCCTCGGAGCCGAACGCCCACTACGTGCTGGTGTCGACCCGCGACCCCGGGTCGGTCGAGTTCCGCAGCTACCGCATCGTCGACGGCGCCGTCGACGAGGAGAGCGTCGAGATCGCCTGACCCGTGCGTCCCAGCGGCTCCGGTCGGCTGCCGACCGGAATGTCATGTCCTCTAGTCACGTTGGAGAGTGCTGTGCCCGTGCAGGTGAAGGTTCCGACCATCCTCCGTAACTACACGGGGGGTGCGAAGTCGGTCGACGCCTCAGGAGCGACAGTCGACGAGGTCTTCACCGACCTCGACTCGCGCCACCCGGGCCTGCGGCAGCGCATCGTCGCCGAGGACGGCGGGCTGCACCGCTTCGTCAACATCTACGTCAACGACGAGGACGTCCGCTTCCTCGGGGCCCTGCAGGCCCCGGTCGCCGAGGGCGACACGGTCACCATCCTTCCCGCCGTCGCCGGCGGCTGAGCCCAGCCGCCGTGCGCTTCGACAGCCTCGTCGACTCCGTCGGGCACACCCCGCTCGTCGGGCTGCCCCGGCTGTCGCCATCGCCCGACGTGCGGCTGTGGGCCAAGCTCGAGCAGGACAACCCGACGGGTTCGATCAAGGACCGCGCCGCGATCGGGATGATCGTCGCCGCCGAGAAGGCCGGCAGGCTGCATCCCGGTGCAACCGTGCTGGAGCCGACCTCGGGCAACACCGGCATCTCCCTCGCCATGGTCTGCCAGCAGCGCGGCTACCGGCTCGTGTGCGTGATGCCCGAGAACACCTCGGTCGAGCGGCGGCAGCTGCTGACGATGTGGGGCGCCGAGATCATCTCCTCGCCTGCAGCAGGGGGCTCGAACGAGGCCGTCGCCATGGCCAAGCGCGTGGCGGCCGAGCATCCCGACTGGGTGATGCTCTACCAGTACGGCAACCCGGCCAACGCCCAGGCGCACTACGACACCACCGGCCCGGAGATCTTCGAGGACCTGCCGACGATCACCCACTTCGTTGCGGGCCTCGGCACCACCGGCACCCTCATGGGCTGCGGGCGCTACCTGCGCGAGCAGCGACCGGACATCGCGATCATCGCCGCGGAGCCCCGCTACGGCGAGGTCGTCTACGGGCTGCGCAACATCGACGAGGGCTTCGTCCCCGAGCTGTACGACGCGAGCGTGCTCACCCGCCGGTTCAGCGTCGGGCCCAAGGAGTCGGTGCGGCGCACGCGCGAGCTGGTGGAGCGGGAGGGTATTTTTGCCGGCATCTCGACCGGTGCCATCCTGCACGCCGCGCTTGCGATCGGCGAGCAGGAGGCGCGCGCCGGGCGGGAGGCCGACATCGCCTTCATCGTCTGCGACGGCGGGTGGAAGTACCTGTCGACCGGGGCCTACGCCGGGACGCTGGACGAGGCCGAGGCAGCGCTCGAGGGCCAGCTCTGGGCCTGAGGCTGTGACTGGATCAACACTGGTACGGCCCCTGGCTGCGGTAACCCGGCCGTAATCTTGCACAATCCCGCGTCGGCGGGGAGCCCTTGACCCTGCAGGAGCCCCCGGTGAGCGATGCGCCGATCGGCGTGTTCGACTCGGGTGTCGGCGGCCTGACCGTGGCGCGGGCGATCCTCGACCAGCTGCCTCACGAGCCTTTGCTTTACGTCGGTGACACGGCCAACGGCCCCTACGGACCGCAGCCCATCGCCGACGTCCGCCGGCACGCCCTCGCCGTGATGGACCACCTCGTCGACGAGGGCGTCAAGCTGCTCGTCATTGCTTGTAACTCCGCCAGCGCCGCCTGCCTGCGCGACGCGCGGGAGCGCTACGCAGTCCCGGTTGTCGAGGTGATCCTGCCCGCCGTACGCCGCGCGGTGCAGGCCACCCACAACGGCCGGGTCGGGGTGATCGGCACCCGGGCCACGGTCGCCAGCCGCTCCTACGAGGACGCCTTCACCGCCAACCCGACTGTGCGGGTGACCAGCGCCGCGTGCCCTCGCTTCGTCGAGATGGTCGAGCGCGGCGAGACGAGCTCTCCGGAGCTGCTCGCACTGGCCGAGGCCTACCTCGAGCCCGTGCTGGGTGCCGGCGTCGACACGCTCATCCTCGGGTGCACGCACTACCCGCTGCTGACCGGCGTGCTCTCCTATGTGGTCGGCGACGCCGTCACGCTGGTCAGCAGCGCCGAGGAGACGGCCCGCGACGTGTTCGGGGTCCTTGCCCGGCAGGACCTGTTCCGGGACCCCGGCCTGCCCGCACCGCGGCACCGGTTCCGCGCCACCGGCGACCCGGAGCCATTCGCCCGTCTCGGCCGGCGCTTTCTCGGCCCCGAGGTCGGCACCGTCACGGGCACCAGCGGGGCCGGCATCAGCGGGGATGCCCTTCCGGCCGCGCGCGTCGGAGCGCCGGCCTGATGCGGCTGACCATCCTCGGCAATTCCGGCACATTTCCCGGGCCGGGTCGTCCGTGCTCGTCCTATCTGGTCGAGCACGAGGGCTTCCGGTTGCTTGTCGACGCGGGCAACGGCGCGCTCGGGGGGGTGCAGGAGCATTGCGGGCTGCTCGGCGTCGATGCCGTCGTGCTCAGCCACCTGCATGGCGACCACTGCCTGGACCTCGTGGCCTACTCCTACGCCCGCCGCTACCACCCAGATGGCATGGCGCCTCAGTTGCCGGTGTGGGGGCCGAGCCAGACTCAGCGGCGGCTGTGCGGTGCCTTCGAGACGTGGCCCGCCGACGAGCTGTGCGAGGTCTACTCCTTCCAGCAGCTGCGGGTGGGGACGGTGCAGGTGGGGCCGTTCACCATCACGGCGGACCGCGTGGCGCACCCGATTGAGGCCTTTGGCCTGCGCATCAGTGCGGGTGGGCGCTCCCTCGCCTACTCCGGCGATACCGGCCCCTGCGAGAGCCTGGATGCGCTCGCCAAGGGCGTCGACCTGTTCCTCTGCGAGGCGTCGTGGCTGCACTCGCCGGACAACCCGCCGGGGGTGCACATGTCCGGCCGGGAGGCCGGCGAGTCCGCGACGCGCGCGCAGACCCAGCGGCTGCTGCTGACCCACGTCGTCCCGTGGGTCGACCCGCAGGAGTCGCTCGTGGAGGCGGGCACCACCTTCACCGGCTCTCTCGCGCTCGCCGAGCAGGGGCAGACCTACGAGATCTGAGCAAGCGCTCGCTCTGGCAGGCTGGCGGGCATGGCTGCCACACCGGATACCCGCCGACCCGATGACCGCCGTCCAGACGAGCTGCGCGCCGTCACCATCACCCGCGGCTGGCTGCCGCACGCAGAAGGCTCGGTGCTTGTCGAGTTCGGCCGGACCCGCGTGCTGTGCGCTGCCAGTGCTCGCGCCGACGTGCCGCGCTGGCGCAAGGGCAGCGGCCTTGGCTGGGTGACCGCCGAGTACGCGATGCTGCCCCGCGCAACGCACACCCGCAGCGACCGGGAGTCGGTCAAGGGCAAGGTCGGCGGTCGCACGCACGAGATCAGCCGGCTCGTCGGCCGCTCGCTTCGCCCGTGCCTGGATCTCAAGGCGCTGGGCGAGGCGACGATCACCCTCGACTGCGACGTCCTCGTCGCCGATGGCGGCACCCGGACCGCCGCGATCACGGGCGCGTACGTGGCCCTGTGCGATGCGGCGCGCTGGCTCGGTAAGCCGCAGGCGATCGTGCAGAGCGTGTCGGCGGTCAGCGTCGGGGTCATCGACGGCGAGCCCCGGCTCGACCTGTGCTACGAGGAGGACGTCAAGGCAGGCACGGACATGAACGTCGTCTGCACCGGCGACGGGGAGTTCGTCGAGGTGCAGGGCACGGCGGAGGGCGCGCCGTTCGACCGCACGACGCTCGACGCCCTGCTCGACCTGGCGGTGGCGGGTTGTGCGGACCTGCATCGGATGCAGCGAGACGTGCTCGCAGCCGAGCTGGGCCGGGCGCCTGGCTCCGACGCGCTGTAGACCCGGAAGGTGAAGGCTCAGCAGCTCGTCCTTGCCAGCCGCAACCCGGGCAAGCTGCTCGAGCTGCGGCGCATCCTCGACACTGCGGGGGCTGGCGCCTTTGTGCTGCTCCCGTTGCCGGACGAGGCGCCGGAGCCGGTCGAGACCGGGGGGACGTTCGAGGAGAACGCCCTGATCAAGGCCCGCTCCGCCGTGGTTGCGACCGGCCTGCCGGCTCTCGCCGACGACAGCGGCCTGGCCGTTGACGCGCTCAACGGGATGCCGGGGGTGCTGTCGGCCCGGTGGGCCGGCGCGCGACGCGACGACGCCGCCAACCTGCAGCTGCTGCTCGAGCAGCTGGCCGACGTCCCGGACGAGCGCCGAAGGGCAGGCTTCGTCTGCGCCGCCGCCCTCGTCACGCCTGCCGGTGTCGAGCAGGTGGTCCGGGGAGAGCTGCGAGGCACGGTGGCGCGCGAGCCGCGGGGCAGGGGCGGGTTCGGCTATGACCCGGTGCTGGTCCCGGAGGGCGGCACGCGCACGGCGGCGGAGCTGTCGGCGGGGGAGAAGGACGCCATCAGCCACCGCGGCCGCGCCTTCCGGGCCCTCGCCGCCGAGCTGCCCCGACTGCTCGCCTGAGCCCGGGCCCGGTCGCCGGTCAGCTGACGCGGAACGTCTTGATCGTCACCTTCGTCTTCGGTGCGCCGTCACCGCTGCCGTTGCTGTTGTCCGAGCCTGCCTTGCCCACCTTCTGGACGACGTCGAGGCCCGCGGTCACGGTGCCGAACGGCGTGTACTGCGGGGGCAGGGGAGTCTCCTTGTAGCAGATGAAGAACTGGCTGCCGCCGGTGTGCGGCTGGCCGGTGTTGGCCATTGCCAGGGTGCCGGCCGGGTAGGTCGCGCCGGTGAGGTTCTCGTCCGGGATGGTGTAGCCCGGCCCGCCGCTGCCCTTTCCCGTCGGGTCGCCGCACTGCAGCACGAAGATGCCCTCCGTGGTGAGCCGATGGCAGACGGTCCCGTCGAAGAACTTCTTCTGCGCCAGGTGAGTGAACGAGGCGACGGTGCAGGGGGCCTTGCTGCCGAGTAGCCGTGCCTTCACGGTGCCGGACGAGGTGACGATCGTCGCGGTGACGTCCTTGCCGCCGGTGTCCCTGGTCGTGGCCGGCAGGCCAGGGATCTTGCCCCCGGTAGGAGCCGACTCGGCAGTAAAGCTGCACGTCCCCTGAGCGGCCGCGCTGCTAGGCGCCTGCTGGCCGGACGTGGACGGAGGCGGGCTCGACGCGGGCGCGGGGACAGTCGACGACGGGCCGACGTCGGTCGAGCTGCAGGCACCAAGGCCGAGCGCGAGCAGCCCGGCGACCGGCAACAGGGGCAGCATCCTGCGGCGGGATGCGGGGAAGGGGACCGGGCGGCGGGGGGCAGTCAGCACGATCGCGAGTCTGCCCGACGCGGCTGGGACCCGCCCTTCCCAAGGGGGGCACCTGCAGACATCTGGTGCGGGAGGGGGGACTCGAACCCCCACGCCCGAAGGCAACGGCACCTAAAGCCGCCGCGGCTGCCATTACGCCACTCCCGCTCGCGGCCCCAGTATGGCCTGCCGGCAGCCGAGGGGCGGCGCGTCTGCACGCCGCTCGGTCGCAGCACGCGCCGGGTGCTGCTGCCGCCCCGGTCGTGCGTGCCCGAAGGGTGGCTGAGGCCGGAGCGCCGTGCATTCGTGCCGGGCTCCGGCCGGGCGGCCTAGGCGGGGACGTCGAGCTCGCGCAGCAGCCGGTCGACGTGCCCGGTGGCCTTCACGTTGTACCGAGCGCTCGATCGTCCGGTCCGCAGCTACCACCACAGTCGAGCGGATGACGCCCACACTCGTCCGCCCGTACAGCGTCTTCTCGCCCCACGCCCCGTATGCCTGAAGCACCGCATGGTCGGGGTCGGACAGCAGCGGAAAGCGCAGCCCCTGCTCGTCGCGGAAGCGGGCCAGCGCCTGCGGGACGTCGGGGGACACGCCGAGGACGTCGACGCCCGAGCGGTTGAGGGCGGCCACGTTGTCTTGGAAGTCGCACGCCTGGGTCGTGCATCCGGGCGTCGAGGCGGCCGGGTAGAAATAGACGATGACCCGCCGGCCGCTGTAGTCGCCGAGCGAGACGGTCTGCCCGTCGGCGTCCGGCAGGCTGATGCCGGGAGCGGCGTCACCGGGCTCGAGTCGTGGCACGCCGATGAGGCTACGGCCGGTGCTCGGCCGCCGCCAGGACCCACTGGGCGCCGTCCAGGGTATCGCGTACCTCCACGCCCAGCTCGGTGAGGCGGTCCCGCACCCGGTCGGCCTCCGCGAAGCGCCGGTCAGCCCGAGCGCCGGCCCGCAGGCCCAGCAGCTCGTCAATAAACGCGCCGACGACCTCGCGGCGGTCGACAGCGCCCACCTTCGCCAGCTCGCCCAGCCGCAGGACCATCCCGCGCAGCGCGGCTCTCGCCCGGCCGGTGTCGTCCGACTGCAGCGTGTCGCCCGACCATGCCAGCACCTCGTCGTCGAGCGCGAGCACGGCGCGGACAGCGGCGTCGACGTCGCGGCCGGCCATCGCGGCGTCGAAGGCCCGCGACAGCTCGCGGACCCGGTCGGCCAGCGACGCGGGAGCCGGCTGGGCCGGGGCCGTCCCGCCGGTCTGGGCAGGGCCGGCGGCCGGGCCCGGCATCTCGACAGAGGCATCCCTGGCCACCCGCCAACGGGCGAGCGATGCCGTTGCGACGCTGGTCCCCGAGGCAATGGTGCAGGACTCACCGTCGCGCCGCACCGTGACCACGCCCCGACCGGCCACGGTCATCGTCGCGGCGTCGAGGTCGAAGACGGCAGCCGTGTGCTCGTCGACGCCGAGGACGAAGGCCTCGCCCGGCAGCATCAACTCCATCGCCGCCAGCCGGCGCTCGCCGAGGTAGCAGAAGCGGGTGTCGTGATTGCCGCCCTCGGCGTTGTCGTAGTGCGGGATGACGGCGGCGTGCAGCCCGGTGGCCCGGCCGAGCAGGTCGAGCCCATCGAGCCAACCGGGCGGGGCACCGCACTTGTAGATCTCGTACACCGGAACCGTGGCCACGCCCAGCGTCAGTGCGGCCGCCGAGGCAAACACGATCGCGCCGCCGGCGCCCCCGGGCTCGAGCAGCTGCTCGAGCAGCCCGGGCAGTGGCGAGCCGGCCCACTGGCGCAACGCGTACGACGGCGATCCCGGACCGGCGAACACCCATCGAGCTGCCCGGACCGCGGCCAGGGCCGTCTCCTGCCGCAGGACGTCAGCGCCGGCGCCGCCCAACGTGGCCGGCTCGACCGCGTGCCCCACGGCGTCCCGGAAGTAGGCGACGGCGCGCGCGCTGATGTCGGCAGCGTTCTCCTGGAAGCCGTACGGGGTGTCGAGCAGGATGGCAGGCCCACCGGATGCTGCCAGCACCTGACGATGGGTCGCCACCATGGTCGGGCTGGTCTCCCCCGAGCCCATCACCACCAGCACGCGCGACACTGCAGCGACGATAGGGGAGCGGACACGGCCGTGAGGGCAGCCCGGAGCGGGACATGGCGCACACGCGGCCCCTTTTACGGCTCCGCTTGCGGCCTCGGTTACGGCACAGTGCGGTTGATCCGTCGCGCGTCGGGGCACCGTCCGAGGGCCGACCGGTCACAATGGTTGGCAGGTGGACCCGGACGGGTCCGCCGGCCGACCGCGCACAGTGCCGGGAGGTCCTTGAGCGGAAGGGGCAGGGCGCGTGCCGCAGGACCCGGCGGAGATCCAGCAGCAGATCGAGGCGACCCGTGCCGAGCTGGCCGAGACGGTCGACGCGATCGCCGACATCGTCAGCCCCAAGCGCGTTGCCCGGCGTGGCGTCGCCCAGGCCAAGACCAAGGTCGAGGAGCTGCGCGAGCGGGCCAACGGCACCTCTCCGCGCGAGCTGGTTACCGGGCGCGACGCGCAGGGCAACCTCGCCCTGCCCGCAGCCATGCGGGACCAGCTGACCCGCACCACCGAGTACGGCAGCAGCCGCAGCCTGCGCTGGGACCGCGTCGGCATGATTGGCGCCGTGGTGCTTCTCATCGCTCGCCGCAGCCGCCGGCGCCGCCGCCGCGCCTGACTTGGCGCCAGCAGGTCTGAGGCAGGCCCTAGACTGCTGATCGTGACAAAACTGGCGGGATCCACCGTAGTCATCACGGGCGCGGCGAGCGGGATCGGTCGCCGGGTAGCGCTGCTGGCCGCCGAGCGCGGGGCCACAGTCGTGGGATGGGACCTCAGCCAGCCAGGCCTCGACGCGTTGGTTGCGGAGATCGAGCGTCGCAGCCCCGGCCGGGCGCACGGCTACTGGGTCAACGTGGCCGACAAGGACGCGGTAGCGAAAGCCGGCCGGGCGGTGCTCGCTGAGGTCGGCCCGGTCGATGTCGTCATCAACAACGCCGGCGTCGTCAGCGGGGCGCTCATCAACGACCTGACCGACGAGCAGATCGAGCGCACCTTCGACGTCAACGTCCTTGCGCTCTACTGGGTCACGCGAGCATTCCTGCCGCAGATGATGGGGCGGGGCCATGGCCACGTCGCCACGGTCGCCTCAGCGGCCGGGCTGCTCGGAGTCGTGCGGCAGACCGACTACAGCGCCAGCAAGCACGCGGCCGTCGGTTTCGACGAGTCGCTGCGGGTCGAGATGCGCCGATACGCCCCGGGGGTCAAGACCACCCTGGTGTGCCCCTTCTACATCAACACCGGCATGTTCGAGGGCGCCTCGTCGCGCATCCCGTTCCTGCTGCCCATCCTCGACGAGACGCAGGTGGCCAAGGACATCGTCAGCGCCATCGAGAAGAACAAGCAGCGGCTCGTGCTGCCGAGCACCGTCGGTCTCGTGCCCCTGCTCCGGGCGCTGCCGGTTCCGCTGTTCGACCGCGTGATGGACGTGCTGGGCATCAACAAGTCGATGGACGAGTTCCTGGGCCGCCGTCACGAGGACGAGTCGGGGGTCGCCGGTGTGGCCTCGGGGGAGACGGGCACCGCGACGAGCACCAAGGCGGGCACCGAGGCGACTCGCCAGCTCACCCCCTGATGCGCCGTCCGCGTCCCGAGCGGGCCGGGCCAGGCCAGGAGTCGGTCTGGGACTACCCGCGCCCGCCGCGGGTCGAGGCATCCGGGCAGCGGGTCGTGGTGCGGTTCGGTGGTGAGCTGCTGGCTGACACCACGCGCTCGGTGCGTGTCCTCGAGACCAGCCATCCACCGGTGCACTACCTACCGGTCAGCGACATCGACCCGGCGGCGCTGCACCCGAGCGCGCGGACCACGTTCTGCGAGTTCAAGGGCGTCGCGCGCTACGTCACAGTCGCGCTCGGCCGGCGGGAGCTCGATGCCGGCTGGACCTATCCGCAGCCCACAGCGGGGTTCGAGGTGCTGCGTGACCACGTCGCGCTCTACCCATCGCGGATGGACAGCGTCGAGCTGGGTGGTGAGCTCGTCCTGCCGCAGGAGGGCGACTTCTACGGCGGGTGGGTGACCTCTCGCGTGGTGGGGCCGTTCAAGGGCTCGCCCGGCACCTGGGGCTGGTAGGCCGACCGGGTCAGCGCCGAACGATTTGCTCCAGCACGACGTGGAGCAGCTCCTCGACGCTGCGCCGCCGCCGGCCAAGGCGAGATCGTGCCGCCAGCACGCCGCCCCCGGTGACGGCCGCCCCGAGCAGGTCGACAACGGCCGGGTCGACAGCGAAGGCCGCGACCGTGACGACGAGCGGGGCGCCGACGAAGCCGGCGACCAGCGCCGAGCGTTCCTGGTGCAGGTCGACGGCGAGAGTCACCCGTGCCCCCGCCCCGCCGAGCGCCGGCCGGACGTCGACCCGGAGCCGGGGCACGTGCTTCAGGGCGAGCGTGCCGCGCACGTCGAGGGAGCGCTTCAGCTGAGGAGCCAGCCCGCGGCGGGCAAGCCACTGCTCGGCGCCGTGCGGGTCGCGGGCGGGCGTGAAGCATTGCCGCCGCAGCTCGGTCTCCAGCCGCGCTTGGACCGTGCGCGCGTCGATGGGCAGCACGCGGCTGGCGACAGCGACGGGGAGCCAGCCCGCCGTGACCTGGCGCGGCTCCCGCTCGGCCAGCATCCCGCTGCGCCATTCGGCGATGGCCAGGCCCGTGGCATCGTCCGAGACGCCCAGCTCACGCAGCACGGCCTGGGTGGTGGCCAGGTCGATGGTCGAGTCGTGGATGCTGCCGGGCAGGGCCTCGGAGCCGACGCCGTTGTGCACCTCGACCGCACGGCGCACGATCGCAGCCACGTCCTCCGCGGACAGGCGGTGCATGTCCGACAGGGTAGAACCGGCCAGCTGCCTACGGTTCGTGGGACTGCTCACGAAGCACCGGCCCAGCCGTGGGCCAGCAGCTGGGCGAGGTGCTCGGCCAGCTCAGCACGGGTCAGCGCCGCGGTGTCGAGCCACCAGTCACCCGCGGCCTGCACCGCGCCCACCATCCCGAACCCCCACGCGCGGGCGCGGTGGCTCTCGGCTGGGTCGCCGAGGGCACCCGCGATCCCGACGCCAAGCAGCTCGGCGATCTGCTCGGTGAACGATGCCACCATGCCGCCCACCGCCGGCTCTTCCTCGGCGGCCCGGTGCATGAGGAAGCGGTAGATAGCTGGTTCGGCCTCGATGGAGGCGAGGTAGGCGTCGACGACGAGCAGGGTGCGTCGCGACCGGTCGGCCGGGACCGATAGGGCGTGGTGAAGACGCTCGAGCAGGGTCGCGGTGTGCCGCTCGGCGAGCGCCTGGTAGAGCCCGCCCTTGTCACCGAAGTGGCGGTACAGGATCGGCTTGGTGACACCGGCCTCGGCGGCGATCGTCACCATCGAGGCGTCCGGCCCGTCGCGGCGGACGACGCGGTCGGCGGCGTCAAGCAGCTGGCGCCGGCGCTCCTGCGAGCGGCGGGTGGGGGCGGCCGACCGCGACGACGAGAGGTCACCTGCAGCAGCAGAACCGGTTGCGCTCGCAGCGTCGCCCCGGCGCGGCTGGGCCGTGGAACGCGTCACGTCTACATCCTGCCGCGTGGGGGTAGGTTACTTCGGGTAACACTAGAAGTGCATACGGACGACGTCGAAGCAAGGAGCGTGCGGTGACTTTCTCGATGGAGCTGTCGGAGGACGTGCTCGACGTGCAGAAGTGGGTGCACGAGTTCGCCACCGACGTGATCCGCCCGGCCGCCAGCGAGTGGGACGAGCGGGAGGAGACGCCGTGGCCCATCATCCAGGAGGCAGCCAAGGTCGGCCTCTACGGCTTCGAGTTCTGGGGCACCCAGTGGTACGAGCCGAGCGGCCTGGCCGTGCCGGTTGTCATGGAGGAGCTGTTCTGGGGTGATGCCGGGATCGGCCTGGCCCTGGTCGGCACCACGCTCGCGTCAGTCGCTGTAGTCGCCAATGGCACGCCCGAGCAGCTCGTCGAGTGGATTCCGCAGATGTTCGGCACCGAGTCCGAGCCCGCGCTTGCCGCTTTCTGCTCCTCCGAGCCCGACGCCGGCTCCGACGTCGGCGCCATGCGCACCAGGGCGGTCTACGACGAGGCGAGCGACGAGTGGGTGCTCACCGGCACCAAGACGTGGGCGACCAACGGCGGTATCGCTGCGGTGCATGTCGTCGTCGCCAGCGTGGACCCCTCTCTCGGCACCCGGGGCCAGGCCTCGTTCGTCATCCCGCCCGACACCAAGGGGCTCTCGCAGGGCCAGAAGTTCAAGAAGCACGGCATCCGCGCCTCGCACACCGCCGAGGTCGTGCTCGACGATGTCCGCTTGCCCGGCTCGTGCCTGCTCGGCGGGAAGGACAAGCTCGACGCGCGCCTCGCGCGGGCCAAAGAGCGCCAGCGCAGCGGTGCGAGCAAAGGCGGCAACGCCTCCATGGCCACCTTCGAGGCCTCCCGGCCGTCGGTCGGTGCGCAAGCTGTGGGCATCGCGCGGGCCGCGTACGAGTACGCGCTCGACTACTCCAAGCAGCGCGTGCAGTTCGGCAAGCCGATCGTCGAGAACCAGGCGATCGCCTTTCAGCTCGCCGACATGAAGGTCAACATCGACGCCGCCCGGCTGCTCGTCTGGCGCGCCGCGTGGATGGCGCGCAACTCCAAGCCGTTCACCGCTGCCGAGGGCTCGCAGTCGAAGCTGTTCGCCGGCGAGACGGCGGTCCGTACCACGGAGAAGGCAATCCAGATCCTGGGTGGCAACGGCTACACCCGGGAGTACCCGGTCGAGCGCATGGCGCGCGACGCGAAGATCTACACGATCTTCGAGGGGACCTCGGAGATCCAGCGCCTCGTCATCGGGCGGACAATCTCCGGGGCGGCGCTGCGGTGACCGCTGCCCGGGTGCCCTCTCAGCCTCGGTCGGTCTCGCTGCCTTCGTCGCTGCCGGCGCCGGCCACGACCGGCAGGCCGGCCGCTTCCCACGCATCCATCCCACCGGTCACGTTGACGGCGTCGATGCCGTTGCGGCGCAGGGCCACCGTCGCCTGCATCGAGCGCCCGCCCAGGTGGCAGACGACGAGCAGCGGTGAGCCGGCCGGGATGCTCTCGAGCGTGAGCTCGCCCATGGGGACGTGGGTCGCCTGCGGGGCGTGGCCGGCGGCCCACTCGTTCGGCTCGCGGACGTCGAGCAGCGCTGCCTCACCCTCGTTGAGCAGCCTCGCCGCCTCGACCGGGCTTACCTGCTGCGGCAGCTGTGCTGGCACGTGCGCTCCTTCGGGCCGGGACGTGACTCTGCTGGCCCATTCTCGCGCATCGGGGGAGCAGTGACGACTGTCCCGGTGAGCAGCCGCCAGATGACCCTGCACGGGCATGAGGTGACCTACCGCGAGGCGCGGCCGCAGCGGCCGGCCCCGACGCTGTTGCTGCTGCACGGCATCACGAGCAGCTCCCGCACGTGGGACCGCGTCATGCCCATCCTCGGCGAGCACTACCGGGTCATCGCCCCCGACCTGCTCGGGCACGGCGAGTCGGCCAAGCCTCGCGGCGACTACTCCCTGGGGGCATTCGCCTCCGGCGCGCGCGACCTGCTGGCCTCACTCGGGCTGCACAGCACGACTGTCGTGGGTCACTCGCTCGGGGGCGGGATCGCGATGCAGTTCGCCTACCAGTTCCCGGAGCGCACCGAACGGCTCGCGCTCGTGGGCAGTGGCGGACTCGGCCGCAGCGTCTCACCAGCCCTGCGCGCGGCAACGCTGCCGGGGAGCGGCCTGGTGCTGCCGCTGCTCGGGTCGCGGGTGCTGCACCAGCTCGCATCCGGCGTCCGCCGCACCGCACCGTGGCTGCCGGGCGTCAGCGAAGGCGTCGCCGACGAGATCGCCCGGGGCCTGCGGTCGTTCGCCGACGTCGAGGCGCGGGCAGCGTTCGTCCACACGGCCCGTTCAGTACTCGACCTCGGCGGCCAGCGCATCGACGCGCGCGACCGGCTCTACCTCGCCGACGAGGTGCCACTGCTGCTGCTGGCCGGTCGGAGGGACACCATCATCCCCGTCGAGCACACGATCCGCGCTGCCCAGAGCGTCGTGGGATGCCGTCTCGAGGTGTTCGAGGCTGCCGGTCACTTCCCGCACATCGACGAGCCGGCCCGCTTCTGCAGCGTGCTGCTGGACTGGATGGCGACGACCGAGCCCGCCGAGCCTAACGAGGAGCGGCTGCGCGCCCGCTTGGCCGGCACCCAGGGCTGAGCGCTCCCGCTGCAGCCACAGCTGGCTCGAAAGCGGTCAGAACTCCTGCACGACACCGCTGGCGATCAGGTGCTCGAGTTCGGTCTCGCTGACGCCCCAAGCGAGCAGCCCCCGGCGGGTGCCCGCCCCCGGGTGCTCGGGAGGCGTGCTCAACTCCCCTGGGGTGCGGGACAACCGCGGCGCCACGGCAGGTTGGGGCAGACCACCTGGCTGCACCACCCCGCCACGCGCAACGATGTGCGGGTGCGCGGCGGCCTCGGCGAGGGCGAGAACGGGCGAGACGCAGGCGTCGACCTCGGCGAACACCGTGGTCCACGTGTCGCGCGGACGCTGGGCGAAGGCTGCCGCGATCCGGTTCCGCAGCTCGGGCCAGCGCTCCAGCTCGTACTGGCCCGGCACGTCGCTGCCCAGCCCGACCTCCGCGTCGAGGGTCTGCACGAGCGCGGCGAAGAACTGGGGCTCGAGCGCGCCGACGGCGACGTACCCGCCGTCCGAGCACCGGTAGGTGTCGTAGAACGGGGCGCCCCCGTCGAGCAGGTTCGAGCCGCGCTCGTCGCGCCACATCCCGGCGGCGCTGAACGCGTGCGTCATTGCCATCAGCGTGCCGGCGCCGTCGACCATGGCCGCGTCGACGACTTGACCCTGACCACTGCTTCGCCGCTCGAGGAGTGCCGCCAGCACCCCGACGACCAGGAACAGTGCCCCGCCCCCGAAGTCGGCCACCAGGTTGAGCGGCGGAACGGGCTTGCGCCCGCGCTCACCGACGGCGTGCAGGGCCCCTGTGATGGAGGCGTAGTTGATGTCGTGACCGACGCGCGGCGCCAGTGGTCCGTCCTGGCCCCAGCCGGTCATCCGGCCGTAGACCAGCCGCGGGTTGTGGGCGTGGCAGTCTTCTGGCCCGACGCCCAGCCGCTCCGCGACACCGGGGCGAAACCCCTCGACCAGCACGTCCGCCTGCTCGACCAGGCGCAGCACCAGCTCTGGCGCGCCCGGGTGCTTCAGGTCGATCGCCACCGACGGCCGGCCGCGGTTGAGTACGTCGAGCTCGGCCGGGACGCCGTCTGGTCGGCCCCGGCCGAGCCGCAGGACATCGGCCCCGAGGTCGGCGAGCAGCATGCACGCGAACGGGCCGGGCCCGATGCCGGCCAGCTCGACGACGCGCACGCCGGCTAAGGGCCCGTGAGCCGGTCCGGACCCGGCGGGGCTCGCCGGCATGCGCTCGCGGGTCGGCTCGTCAACGTTCACGTGGTGCTCCTCGGGCGCGGGTCGGGTCGCATCGACAGCCGGGCTCGGGCGCCGGACGCCCGGCGTGCGGCCGCTGGATGAGTCACGTGTGCCCCGCCTGGGTAGAGTCCAACTCGGTTGAGCAGCCAGCCGCATCGGGTGAAACATCCGAACGGAGACCCGGTTGCCGACAATCATCGAGCTCTTGTCCGCTCGTCGACCGCAGGACGATGAGCCGCGGCTCGCCGATGCCCCCGTTGTCAGCGTCTTGCACCAGGTGGGCCCGGCTGCCTCCGTCGACCAGATTTTCGCCCTGGTCGATGCGCAGCGCAGGCTCGGGCTGCGCGCCGATGTCCAGACGCTCGTCGATACCACCCGTGCGCAGACCTTCCCGGGCCGGCCTGACATCCTGCACGTCCACTGTGCCTCCAGCGCCCCCGGTGACGCCGGGCTCGCGGGCCGTGCTCGAGTCGTGGTGCTCGCACCGCGCAGCACCCGCCTCGGCCCGCTCAGCCCTGGTACCCATGTCATCGCCGAGACGCAGCAGCACGCAGGTGCGCTCGTTCGCAACGGCGTGCCCGAGACGTCAGTGCACGTCGTGCTCCCGGCCGTCCCCGCTGACGCCTGCCGGCTCGCCGGGCGTGAGCCGTCGCGGGGCCCCGGGTTCGTCGTCGGCATCCTCGCGGCGCAGCAGCCCGCTGGCTGGGTACGGTCGGCTGTCGAGGCGCTGGTCCCCGTGGTGGGTCGCCGGCCCGGTGCAGAGATCTGGCTGGGCGGTGCCGCCGCGCTAGCTGCCACGGCCGACTGGACCCCGAGCGGCGCCGTACCCACAGCGACACAGGCGACGAGCCTGCCGACCGTGCACCGGATGGTCTCGGTGGCAGCTGCCGCAGTGGGGCGGATGGACGTCGTGGTCTGCCTCGACCAGTCGGTGATGCTGCCGCCACCCCTGCTCTCAGCGATGCAGCTGCGGCGCCCCATCGTGGCGAGCCGCGTAGGAGCCTGCCGCGAAGTTCTCGACAACGGCGTGTCGGCGTTGCTCGTCGGTCCTACCGACACCGCAGCCCTCGTCGCCTCCGTGACGCGTCTGGTACGGCGACCGGTCGAGCGGGCGACACTCGGCGGGGCCGCAGCGGAGGTTGCAGCGCTGCAGCACGCTCCCATGCGGGTAGCTGGTCGCCTCGCCCACCTGTACGAGCACATGATCGCCGAGGCTGACGCCACCCAGGTGGCGTAGCTCCCCGGACTTCGCCTGACCCTTGACTCGCCGGACGCGGGTCGCCGGGGTCCCCCGGTTCGCCGGGTACGCGGCACCGGCACCGGCACCGGCACCGGGTCAAGTGCGCGGGCCGAACGGCCGATGCCTCTACCGGATGCTGCACCGGCTGCTGGGCGCGACCTGAACCCCAGTCGTCAGCACTGACGGAAAGGTGCCCAGATGGCCAAGGTGCTTGTTGTCGATGACACCGATGAGCTGCGCACGCTCCTGGAGGTGCGGCTGCGGCAGGCTGGTCACCGCGTCGTCAGCGCGGCCTCGGGCGAGGAGGCGTTGCAGCTTCTGGCCGAGCGAGGCGCCCCCGACGTCGCTGTGCTTGACGTGCTGATGCCGGGGATGAGCGGCCTGGAGCTGCTCGCGAAGCTGCGCGAGACCCCCGCCTACGCGGCAGTACCCGTCATCTTCCTCAGCGCCAGGGTGCAACCCGCCGACATCACTGCCGGTCGCGAGCTCGGAGCGATGTACCTGACCAAGCCGGTCGTGATGTCAGCCCTGACCCTGGCCATCGAACGCAGCCTGCAGGTCCCTGACGCTGTCGCGGGTAGCTGGTAACGACATGAGGATCGGCGCTTCAGGCCACGCCGAGCCCCGTCCGGCAGACCTGGCGTGAGTGGTACATCCCCGCAGGTCGGGGCTGCGCGACGAGTGAGGGGGCCGGGGTCTGCCCGGGACCCGCTGGCGAAGGCGACCGTGGGGCGCCTGCTCGCGGCTGGCTTCGTGCTCGCCGTCATCGCACTGCTCGTCGTCGGCGGCATCTCCTACCTGCAGATCGGCAACCTCCTGCGCGACCGAGGGCCGGTGGACCACGCCGAGACGGTGCTCGACATCGTCAACGACGTGGATCGGGGGCTTACCGAAGCCGAGACCGGCCAGCGCGGGTACGTCATCACGGGCCAGGAGAACTACCTTGGCCCGTACTCCTCGGCGCTGCCGGTCATTCAGCAGGACATCAGCTCGCTGACAGCGATGACGGCTAAGGAGCCGAACCAGCAGGCGGTGCTCGTGCAGCTGCGGGCCCCCGTACGCGACAAGCTCGCCGAGCTCGCCGAGACGATCCAGCTGCGCCGAACGAACGGTTTCGGCGCGGCTCAACGCGTTGTCCTGTCGGAGCGCGGGGCGCGCGACATGACGACGGCCCGGCGACTCCTGCATCAGATGAGTGACCAGGAGCAGGCCCTGCTCGCTCAACGGCAGCGGGCGAGCGCCGCGAACGCCGCTGACACCCAGCGCCTCATCCTGCTGGGAGCACTGCTCGGGGCGCTGCTGGTCGGCGGTGCTGCTCGCCTGGTCGCCCGCACCATTACGGGTCCGGTCCGGGAGGTCACCGCTGCAGCCAGGCGGGTCAGGGACGGCGACCTCGGCGCACCCGCCCGGATCGGCGGACCACAGGAGCTCGTCCAGATGGGCGCTGCCGTCAACGACGCCGTCGATGCCGTCGTCCAGGCCCGCGACCAGGCACTGGCCGCCACTCAGGCCAAGTCGGCGTTCCTCGCGACGATGAGCCACGAGATCCGCACGCCGATGAACGCCGTGATCGGGCTGACCGGGCTGCTGCTCGACACCGACCTTGATGGCCAGCAGCGCGACTTCGCCCGGACCGTTCGCGACAGCGGCGACGCGCTGCTCGAGATCATCAACGACATCCTCGACTTCTCGAAGATCGAGTCGGGCGACCTGGAGCTGGAGGAGCAAGCCTTTGACCTGCGTGACTGTGTGGAGTCGGCGCTCTCACTCGTCGCCTTCGAGGCCGAGACCAAGGGGCTCGAGCTCGTCGCGCAGCTCGACGCCAGCTGTCCAGAGCTCGTGGTCGGCGACCTGACGCGATTCCGTCAAGTCGTGGTGAACCTGCTGAGCAACGCGGTCAAGTTCACTGCACAGGGCGAGATCATCGTTGCCGTGAGCGCCCAGCAGCTGGCCGCCGCCAGCAAGGGGCTTACGGGGCCGGTTCGACTGCATGTCTCGGTCAGCGACAGCGGGATCGGCATCCCTGCCGACCGAATGGACCGGTTGTTCGTCGCCTTCAGCCAGGTCGACAGCTCCACGACTCGCAGCTACGGCGGGACGGGGCTGGGGCTTGCGATCAGCCAGCGCCTCGCGCAGGCGATGGGCGGAGACCTTGAGGTCAGTAGCGACCCTGGGGTCGGCTCGACCTTCACCTTCACCGCCGTGCTCCGCTGCAGCAGCGAAAGCCGCCTGACGCCTGACGCCACGTCGGCGGGCTCGCTCGAGGGTCTGTCGTGCCTGGTCGTGGACGACAACGCCACTAACCGTCGCGTGGTCCAACTGCTCCTAGAGGGGTGGGGGATGGCGTGCAGCGCCGTCGACACGGGCGCAGCGGCCCTCGACCTGGTGGCCGGCAGCACCTTCGACATCGCTGTGCTCGACAGGCAGATGCCCGGGATGGGCGGTGAGCAGCTCGCCAAGCAGATGCGGGTGCTGCCCGCCGGGCGGGACCTGCCGCTGGTCTTGCTCACCAGCCTTCAGTGGCAGCCGGAAGGGGAGTACCGCGAGCTGTTCGCCGCAATGCTGACCAAGCCGACCAAGAGCGCCGTCCTGCGCGAGGTGTTCCTGAGAGTTCTTGCGCCGGCTGCCGCGACGCTGTCCGCTCTCGAGACGGCGGGTGGGCGTCGCGACAGCGACGGCCCCGACTGTGCCCCCCGAACGCTGCGTGTCCTCCTGGCTGAGGACAACGTCGTCAACCAGAAGGTCGCGCAGCAGATGCTAGCCAAGCTCGGTCACAGGGTCGACACGGTCAGCAACGGGCTGGAAGCGCTCCTCGCTGTCGAGCGGGCGACCTACGACGTCGTGCTGATGGACCTGCAGATGCCGCAGCTGGACGGGCTCGGGGCCGCTCGCCGGATCGGGGCCGAGCTGCCGCCGGAGCGCCGGCCCCCGATCGTGGCCGTCACTGCGAGCGTGCTGACCGAGGACCGGACGGCGTGCACCGCTGCCGGTATGCACGGCTTCCTCAGCAAGCCGCTGCGCGCGCACGAACTCAGCGACGTTCTCGGCGCGCTGGCCGCAGGCCTGCCGCCGGTGCCTGCGCCTCAGGGCGAGATCAGTGTCGTGCTGCAGCAGGAGCCGGGCGGTGCGACCGCCCGCTCCGAGGCCATCGACCGCCGGCTCGCCGAGCTGGCAGGCCCGGATCCGGCCGACGACCGCGAGCTGTTCGCGCAACTGTTGCGGTCCTCCTCAGCCGCAGCGGGGCCATGCTCGCCGCCCTGCAGGCAGCGGTGGAGGCGGGCGACCCAACCGAGGTCGAGCAGCGCGCGCACGCCCTCAAGGGCGCGGCCGCGAACCTTGGCGGCGAGCACCTCGCCGCGCTGCTGGCCGCCGTGGAGGCGCAGGCTCGGGCCGGCGGGCCGGCTGCCGACCTCTCGCCGGTGATCTGCGAGCTCGCAGCCTTCGACGCGGCTCTGAGCGCAGCCGCGGACGGCATGGAGCGCGCTACCCCCGGTGCCCCGCCGACGAACCAGGCTGCCCTCAGTACCTGGTAGCGAGGAACCGGGTCCGGGTCGCTCGCGTCCGGCCGCGCTCAGGCCGGTGGACGCGGCTCAGGCGGGGACGGCGTCGACCGCGCGCTCCCAGTGCCGCATCTTCACGAGTGCGGGGACGAAGGCGCTGAGCAGCGCTTCCTGCTGCCCCGCGGACGCCGTGATGACGCCCTGGTCGGCGACGATGCCCTCGCCGCTGACCTGGTCGACCGGCAGACCGGCGCGCCGAACGATGTCGGTGCCGGCGCCGATCGCCGCGATGGTCTTGCCGTGCCGGAACGACTCCTGGATGAACTGAAGTACGTCGCCGGGGCACTCGAACGCATCCGGACCGTTGGCGTTGCCCAGCACGTAGACGGCGTCGTACATGACGGAGCCGGTCGTGAGGAACGTCTTGATGACCTCGTACATCGCCCCCGTCGAGCTCGGCATCGGGCCCCGGGCGAAGGAGATCACCTCCGGCAGCGCTCCCTGCGCCTGCAGCGGCGCGGCAATCTTCTGCAGGTCCTCGTTGTCGAAGCCGGGGAAGGCAATCACAGCGACCTTGCGGGTCGCGATGCCCGTCCCGGGACGGAATGCCAGGCTCAGCGAGGGCGAGGACATCCCGTGGTTGGGCGGATACGGCAGCAGACTGCCCGCGCCGCCGGTCGCTGCACGTGCCTTCCGCCGGAATGCCAACCCCGGGGGCTCCGCACGCGACACGCTCTCGCATTACCCGGCTGCCCCGGGTCCACACGGTGGCATCCCGCCGGTCGCCGCCACCCGACGGACGCCAGGCGCACGCGTGACTTGCCGCGGCCGGGGAAGGGTCCGCACGTGAGCAACCCCTGGTTCGAGACTGTGGCAGAGGCCCAGCGGCGGGCGCGCAAGCGGTTGCCCAAGTCGGTGTACGGCGCACTCGTCGCCGGCTCCGAGAAGGGGCTGACTGTCGAGGACAACACCGCAGCGTTCAGCGAGCTGGGCTTTGCTCCCCACGTGGTCGGGCTGGCAACCGACCGCGACCTCGCGACGACAGTCATGGGTCAGTCCGTCTCCCTGCCGGTCCTTCTTTCACCGACGGGCGTGCAAGCAGTGCATCCCGACGGCGAGGTCGCGGTCGCCCGCGCTGCAGCCCAGCGCGGAACAGTCGTGGGGCTGAGCGCGTTCGCCAGCAAGCCGGTCGAGGACGTTGTCGCTGCCAACCCGCAGACCTTCTTCCAGACCTACTGGACCGGGTCGCGCGACCAGATCCTGCGGCGGATCGAGCGCGCGCGCGCCGCCGGTGCCTGCGGGCTCATCCTGACCACGGACTGGTCGTTCTCCCAGGGACGGGACTGGGGCAGCCCCGTCATCCCGGAGAGCATGAACCTGAAGACAATGATCCGATTCGCTCCCGAGGGGCTGCTGCGCCCGCGCTGGCTGCTGGAGTACGCGAAGACCAAGCACATCCCGAACCTGACCGCGCCCAACCTCGCCGAGGCCGGCGAGCCCGCGCCGACCTTCTTCGGTGCCTACGGGCAGTGGATGCAGACCCCGCTGCCCTCGTGGGATGACGTGCGCTGGCTGCGGGAGCAGTGGGGCGGCCCGTTCATGCTCAAGGGCGTGATGCGGGTCGATGACGCCAAGCGCGCGGTCGACGCCGGGGTGACGGCCATCTCGGTGTCGAACCACGGCGGCAACAACCTCGACGGCACCCCGTCCCCGCTGCGTGCCCTGCCGTCCGTGGTCGAGGCTGTGGGCGGCCAGGTCGAGGTGCTGCTCGACGGCGGCGTCCGGCGGGGCAGCGACGTCGTCAAGGCGGTGGCTCTCGGGGCGCGGGCGGTGATGGTCGGCCGGGCCTACCTCTGGGGCCTCGCGGCCAACGGCCAGGCGGGGGTCGAGAACGTCCTCGACATCCTGCGTGCCGGCATCGACTCGGCGCTGCTCGGCCTGGGGCGTGCGTCGGTGCACGACCTCAGCCCCGACGACCTCATCGTCCCACCGGGGTTCGACCGGCGGCTCGGAGCCGCCGTGGCGCCCGCCTGATGCCGGGGGCGAAGCGGCGCCGGGCAGACCCACCGGCGGCGCTTCCGCCAGGCTTTTCCGCCCTTGCCCCCAGGCGACCCCGGCGATTGGCTCGTTCCCGGCTGTGAAGGAGGAGCAGATGTCCAGCCCAGCAGACGCCTCAACGGGTGCGGTCAGCGCCTCGCCCGAGGAGCTGGGGCAGGCCGTGTACGCCGCGGCCGCACTGGCCACCCGGGCGCCCTCGATCCACAACACCCAACCCTGGCGCTTCGACGTCGGCCCCGACTGGATCGAGCTGCGAAGCGACCCCTCCCGGCGGCTGCACGTCCTCGATCCCGACGGCCGGCAGATGGTGCTCAGCTGCGGGGCGGCCCTGGTCACAGCTCGGCTGTCGCTGGAAGCGGCGGGACTGCAGGTGAGCACGACCCTCGTGCCGGATCCGGCGAACCCCGACTGGCTCGCCCGCCTCGAGGTGACGGCTTCGGATGCGGCCCCCGACGCGCACGTCCAGGCGCTGAGCGCGGCAGTCGAGCGCCGGCATACCAACCGCCGGACCTTCACTGACGAGCCGCTGCCGGAGCCGATCATCGCGACCCTGCGAAGTGCAGTCGAGAGCGAGGGGGCGTGGCTGCACGTGGTCTCCGGCTCCGACGACCATCTCGTCACCGCGGTGTTGTTGCAGATGGCGGACGAGGCGCAGAAGACCGATCCCGAATACCACGAAGAGCTGCGCCAATGGACCACGAGCGACCCGTCCCGGCGTGACGGCGTGCCTACCTCGGCCATCCCCCAGGTCGACACCGACAGGCCTCAGGAGATCCCCGTCCGCGACTTCGAGGCCGGAGCGACCGGCGCGCTGCCTGCGCTGGCTCCGGAGGGGCGCCGGCAGACGCTCGTCGTGGTCGGTACCGACGCCGATGACAGGACTGCCTGGCTGCAGGCCGGGCAGGCGCTGCAGCGGCTGCTGCTCGAGACGACAATCGGCGCCCTGGTGGCATCACCGTTCACACAGGTCACGGAGGTGCCGAAGGCCCGGGAGCGGCTGCGGGCCGAGCTGCGCCTGATTGGCCATCCCCAGGTGATGCTGCGCGTGGGACGAGCCGAGGACACCGGCGCGACGCCGCGCAGGCCTGTCGACGAGGTGATCGCCCGGCACGACACGACGCAGTCGGGGGACGGCGGCGCATAGTGGCTGCGGGTGCCGCGGCGAGTGAGCGGCTGGGCGCGGCAACAGGGCCTGCGAGCCAGACCCGGCGATGACCGCTCCGATGGGTGCCGGCTGTCGCTTCTCCGTACCAGTCAGTCGACAAAGCAACGGTAGAGCTGGAAGATGACGTTGTGGCAGTGCGGTCGGAGGGGCTGGAGGTGACACCCGTGGTGCAGGAGGGCAGGGCACAGCAGGTCCTCGTCGACATGTCACACGAAGCTGACCTCGTGGTCGTAGGCGTCGCCTCTGGTGCCGCGTGCCCCGTAGCCGTCGTCCCGAGCGGAGCTGCTGCTCCTCCCGGCACCCTCTGACGTCGTGCCGCGATGAGTACCAACCGAGACAAGCAGCTGACCGCGGTGCTCGTCGAGTTCGCTCGCACGCTGGGTACCGACTTCTCCATCCAGAAGATCCTCGACCACCTGGTCCTGCGGATCGCCGACATCCTGCCCGTGACCGGTGCAGGCGTCATGCTGATGGGCGCGCGCAACGAACTGCACTTCGTGGCAGCCAGCAACGACGTGGTGCAGCGGATCGAGGGGTTGCAGAACGAGCTCGGCGAGGGGCCCTGCCTCGAGGCCTACCGAAGGGGGCAGGCGGTCGCGATCAGCGATCTGGGGGCGGACTCCCGCTTCCCATGCTTCTCCCCCCGCGCCCGCGCCGAGGGGCTCGCGGCCGTATTCACCTTCCCGCTACGGCTCAACTCCGACCGGCTGGGAGCACTCGACCTCTACCGCAGCACGCCGGGCCCCTTGAACGAGCCGGACATGGAGGCCGCCCAGGTGCTGGCCGATGTGGCGGCGGCGTACCTGTTCAACGCGCAGGGCAGGATCAACGCGTCCGTGGCAGTCGCCCAGTCCAACCACCGCAGCCTGCACGACCCGCTCACGGGCTTGCCGAACCGCACGCTGATCGAGGAGCTGCTCGAGCAGGCAGTCGCTCGGTCGCGCCGGTCCCACAGCAGTGCAGCGGTCCTGTTCCTCGACCTCGACGGCTTCAAGGGCGTCAACGACCGCTACGGCCACTTCGTCGGCGACGAGCTGCTGTGCGCCGCGGCGAAGCGGCTGACCGCAGTCCTTCGGCCCGGTGACACCCTCGCTCGGCTCGGCGGGGATGAGTTCGTCGTGCTGTGCGAGGACCTCAGCAGCAGCAGTCAGGCCGAGACGGTGGCCGAGCGCATCACGAGTGCGCTGGGGAAGCCCTTCGAGGTCGGCAACCGAAGCGTCTCGGTCACCGCCAGCGTCGGCGTCGCTTTCTCGGGCCCGGGGCAGGACATCCCGCAGTCGCTGCTGCGTGATGCCGACCTCGCGATGTACCAGGCCAAGAGCAGCGGTGGAGGGCGTCACCACCTTGTCGACCGCGCTGCCGACGCGGTGGCGCACCGCAACGACACGCTGGAACGCGACCTGCAGCAGGCCAGCCGGCGAAACGAGCTGCGGCTGGTGTACCAGCCGATCGTCGATGTTGCCAGCCGCCGGCTGGCGGGCGTGGAGGCCCTCCTGCGGTGGATGCACCCGGCCCGCGGTGTCGTCCTGCCCAACGTCGTCATCCCGAGCGCCGAACGCAACGGGCTGATCCTGCCCCTTGGTGAGTGGGTGCTGCAGCAGGCGTGTACCGACCTCGAGTCGTGGCGGGCACTTGGCATCGACGTGCCCTGCGTGGCCGTCAACGTGTCGGCTCAGCAGGTGATGGGCCCGTCCTTCCCGATGAGCCTGCAGAGCATCCTCGAGGCGACAGGGGCCGACCCTGCGGCCTTGTCCCTTGAGGTGACGGAGAGCGTGCTGCTGGCCGACGAGCCCCGGGTCCACGCCGTGCTCAACGGGGTCAAGGACCTCGGTGTCGCGCTCTCGCTCGACGACTTCGGGACCGGCTACTCATCGCTGAGCTACCTGCGGCGTTTCCCGTTCGATGCCGTCAAGATCGACCGCAGCTTCACGGCGAATCTCCCGACCGACCGGGCTACCCGGTCGATCACCAGCGCCATGATCGACCTCAGTCACGTCCTCGACCTCACGGTTGTCGCCGAGGGCGTCGAGACGGCCCGTGAGCTCAGCGAGGTCGAGGGCCTGGGTGCCGACCAGGCCCAGGGGTTCCACTTCAGCCGTCCGCTCGCTTTCGACGAATTCGTTGACTACGCCTCAGCCGCTAGTTGAGCTGAGGCGCACACCAGCCAGTCAAGCGCCGCTCCGGGCCGTCCGATAACGAGGTCGTGACAGTCCCGTTGCCCGAAAGCGCCCGGGTCTCGCGCTGGCTGTGCGGGACGCACGCCGACCGGGCGCGCTTTCTCGACATGCAGACCCGGTTCCGAGACACCCGCCCGTTCGAGGCTGCGATCGGCGGGACGACGCTCGTGGCCGCCTTCTGGTACGGCTGGCACCTGACGGCGCTCGTAGTGCTCGCCTCCTTGACCATGGGTGCCGCCGGCCGCCTGGCGCGCGGTTCAGCCCGGCCGGAGCTGGTGGTCGCGCCGGTCTTCGCCCTGCTGCAGCTGAACCTGGCGGTATCGGTGCTGCTCAGTGGCGGCGGGCTCAGCCCGCTCCTGCCCCTGATGGCTGTCCCCGTGTTCAGCCAGGCGGTGTGCTTCCGTCCCCGCGTCACCATCGCCGGGGCGAGTCTCTCGATCGTTCTCGTCGTGTCCGCGGCGCTGGGAGCAGAGGCGCTGCCTGCCGTCGCGCCGAGCCCCGTCCTGCTGCACGTGCTCGCCTACCTAGCACTGGTGATGTGCCTCGGCATCGGGGGCTACCACCTCGCGGCCTCGGACCTGCGCTCGCGCGACGACGCTGTCATCGATCCGCTCACCGGGCTCTTCAACCGCAAGGCGCTCGACAACCGGTTCGAGGACATCCGGGTCTAGGCGTTGGTGCTCGGCCGCCCGGTGGCGCTGGTGATGTGCGACGTCGACAGGTTCAAGTCGGTCAACGACACCTACGGGCACGACCACGGCGACCGGGTGCTGCAAGAGCTGGCATACCGGATGCGCAAGTCGATCCGGACGTTCGACCTGGTCTACCGCCTCGGCGGCGAGGAGTTCCTCGTCCTGCTGCCCGGCCATGATGCGGATGACGCCGCACGGGTGGCCGAGCGGATGCTCCTCGACATCTCGGCCGAGCCGCTGGCCGGCTTGAACGTCACCGTTTCGGCGGGCGTCTCGGGCGCCCGTGGCCAGCAGATCGAGCTTCGCGCTCTGGTGAAGGCCGCTGACGTCGCTCTGTACGAGGCCAAGCGCGCCGGGCGAGCACGCGTGCACCAGGCAGCGCCGAGTGCGGCGCCCGTCGGCTGAGCTGCGGCGGCGTCGTCGTAGGGGCAGGAAGGTCAACTAGGGTTCCGGCATGGTTCGCACCCGCTGCTACCGCAACGGGGTCGTCTGCGCCGAGGGCTTCTCGCTCAGCGCGGTGTCCGACCACCTTGACCACGGCGACGCGCTGCTCTGGATCGACCTTTGCACGCCCGCGCCCGAGGACCTGGACCTGGTGGGCGAGGAGCTCGGGCTGCACGAGCTGGCGGTCGAGGATGCGCTCAGCCCGCACCAGCGTCCCAAGCTTGACAGGTACCGCGACCACTCGTTCCTCAACACCTATGCCGTGCGCTTCGACGCCGGCAGCGCGGCCATCTCGACGAGTGAGGTGTCGGCCTTCCTGCTTCCCAACGCGCTGCTGACGGTGCGCAAGTCCGACGACTTCGACATCGACGCCGTCGTCGGCCGCTGGGACTCCTCGGGTGACCTCGCCAAGTTCGGCGTGTCGTTCCTCGTCCACGGGCTGCTCGACTACGTGGTCGACGGGTACTTCGACGCGGTGCAGTCCCTCGACGACGAGATCGAGGAGCTCGAGGACCAGCTCTTCGCAACGGTTGACCAGGAGGAGATCCAGCGGCGCTCGTTCGACCTGCGCAAGAGCCTGGTCCTGCTGCGCCGCGTCGTCTTGCCGATGCGCGAGGTCGTCAACACGCTGCTGCGACGCGACATGCACATCGTCGAGGAGGCGATGGGCCCTTACTTCCAGGACGTCTACGACCACGTGCTCCGCGCGACGGAGTGGACCGAGAGCCTGCGTGACCTGGTCACCAGCATCCTCGAGACCAACCTGACCATCCAGGGCAACCGGCTCAACATCATCACCAAGAAGGTCACCAGTTACGCGGCGATCATCGCGGTGCCGACGGCGATCACCGGCTTCTACGGGCAGAACGTGCCCTACCCCGGCTTCAGCCAGCACTCCGGCTTCTACGCCTCGACCATCTTGATGATCGTGCTGTCAGGGCTGCTCTACGTCCTGTTCCGACGCAACGACTGGCTGTGAGCCAGGGTTGACGCCCGCGGGGGAGAAGGGTGAGCACATGGGGATGACCGAGCGGTTGGACCGGCTGCAACGGCGGCATCCGGCAGCGGGGTTCCCGATCGCCGTGGTCTACAAGTTCTTCGACGACCAGGGCAGCTACCTCGCCGCGCTCATCACCTACTACGGGTTCCTGGCGCTGTTCCCGCTACTGCTGTTGCTGACGAGCCTGCTCGGCTTCGTCCTGGGCAAATCGCCCCTGCAGCATGAGGTGCTGCGCTCGACGCTGAGCCAGTTCCCCGTCATCGGCAGCCAGATCGGCGACCCCCAAGGCCTGAAGGGAAGCGGCCTGGGCCTGGTGGCAGGTGTGCTCGGCACCCTGTACGGCGGCTTGGGCGTCGCTCAGGCCGCGCAGCACGCGATGAACACGGCGTGGTCCGTGCCGCGCAACAATCGCCCCAACCCGTTCAAGGCTCGGGGCGTCAGCCTGCTACTGCTCGGCACCGTCGGGCTGGGGGTGCTGGGCACGACGATCCTGTCCGGGCTGGGCAGCAGCGCCGGTGCCTTCGGCGCCAGCATCGGTACGGGGCTGAAGGTGCTCGTGATCGCGGTGTCGGTCGCTGTCAACGCCGGCCTGTTCCTGCTCGCCTTCCGGCTGGCCACGGCGCGACGCATCACCGTGCGTGAAATTGCACCGGGGGCGCTGCTGGCCGCCGTCTGCTGGCAGCTGCTGCAGTCATTCGGCACCGCGTACGTCGGCCACGTGGTCAAGAACGCCAGCGCGACGAACGGTGTCTTCGCCCTGGTCCTCGGGCTTATCGCCTGGATCTACCTCGAGGCCGCCATCGTCGTGATGTGCACCGAGGTCAACGTCGTGCGCAGCCTGCACCTGTACCCGCGCGCCCTGCTGACCCCGTTCACTGACAATGTCGACCTCACCCGCGGCGACAAGCATGCGTACGCGGCCGTGGCAAAGGCACAGCGGTCGAAGGGCTTCCAGGAGATCGACGTGACCTTTCACCCGCCCGAGGATGGCGCGGGGACTCCCGCAGAGCCCGCTACCGAGGCCGCCACCGAGCGGGAGGGAGCCGAGCACCAGGCATCCGAGCACCAGGAGCCGGCTCGCGAGGGCAGAGCTGACTCGACGCGCTAACGAGACCGCCGGCCGGACGACACCGATGCGGTATGTCTGTGGGCGGACCTGCATCTCATATCGTGGGGGCGTGCAGGTGCCCGGCCGGTGACGGTGACAGTTCCCCGGCCTGGCGGGAGTCGGGGCACCCTCCCAACAGCTGACGCCCCGGCACCTGCGCGGCGCCCTGCCGGTACCACCCACCGCGCCCCCGCGCTCGACGGGTTGCGGGCGCTGGCGGTGCTCGCTGTCGTCGCGTTCCACAGCGGGGCGCCCTGGGCGCCCGGTGGCCTGCTCGGGGTCGACGTCTTTTTCGTCCTGTCCGGCTACCTGATCACCAGCCTGCTGCTGGCCGAGCACGTCTCCACGGGCCGGGTCAGCCTCGGTGCGTTCTGGGCCCGCCGCGCCCGGCGCCTGCTGCCGGCCCTGCTGCTTCTCGTGACCGCGGTCCTGGCGGTCTGGCTGTCGTTCGAGCTGCCCGGCGGGGGCTCGCTCCGGCAGGATGCGCTCGCCACGCTGGGCTACGTCGCCAACTGGCACCAGGCGCTGGCCGGGCAGGACTACTTCTCACGGAGCGCAGCGCCATCGCCACTGCTGCACATGTGGTCACTCGGCGTCGAGGAGCAGTTCTACCTCGTGTGGCCGCTGCTCGTGCTTGGGCTGCTCGCCATCTCGCGCCACAGCACGCCGAGTCTCACCCGGCGCCGGGTTGCGGCCCTGGCCGGGGCGGGAGCGCTGGCCTCTGCCATCGAGATGGCGCTGCTCGCCGGGTGGGGGACCGGTGCATCCCGGTTGTACTACGGCAGCGACACCCACGCGTCCGCACTGCTGGTCGGGGCTGTGCTGGCTGCATTCGTGCCACTGGGGCTCGAGCCGGCAGCACAGTCGGCAGTCGAGCGGCGGGCCGGCGAGGGGGGCTGGCGGCGTGCGGGTGCATCGGTTGCTGCTGCGGTGGCGTTCGGCGTCCTGGCCGCCGCTGTGACGCTCGTGCCCGGGACGGCTGCCGGGCTCTACCGCGGCGGCTTCCTCGCTGTCGCTGTCGCCGTCGCGGTGCTCGTCGCCCACGTGGTGCGGCGCCGGGAGTCGGCGGCGGCCCGGCTGCTCGCCCTGGCTCCGTTGGCGGCGCTTGGACGAGCGTCCTATGGCGTCTACCTGTGGCACTGGCCGGCAGTCCTGCTCATCGATCATGCCCGTACCGGTCTGTCCGGCCCCGGGCTCTTGGCGACACGCGTCGCCGCGTCGGTCACGCTCGGGGCGCTGTCGTGGGTCTGCGTCGAGCAGCGAGTCCTGCGGGGCCGTTTCGGGCGCCGGCCCCGGCGCGTGCTGGTTCCTGCCGCCGCTGCTCTGGCGTCTGTCGTCGCGCTGGTGCTGGTCCTGCCCGCTCCACACAGCACCAGTGGTCAGCAGCTGGCCGCGCTGGAGCGCGCGCAGGACGAGGTTCTGCCACCGCTCGCGACCACGGTGCCGGTGGCTGAGCGGCGCCCGCGCGCGGTGCTCGTGGGTGACAGCGTGGCCGCCACGCTCTCGGAGGGGCTAATACCAGCAGCGCGCGCCCAGGGGCTCGACGTCGTCAGCCGCGCGGCGCTCGGCTGCGGCATCGCCACCTACGGCGAGATTTCGGACGGCGAGCACTCCTTCCCTCCCGCGGCGGCGTGCGCCAGCTGGCCGCAAGCCTGGGGGGCCGCGATCGACCAGCAGCACGCCGACCTCCTGGCCGTCCTCGTCGGCAGGTGGGAGCTGACCGACCGCTACCTGCACGGCCGGTGGCAGCACATCGGCGAGCCCGACGTGGATGCCTACCTCGCGCAGAGGCTCGACGTGGTTGTCGCCCTGGGCGTGCAGCACCACGTCAAGGTGGCGTTCCTCACCGCACCCTGCTTCGAGGGCGGCGAGCTGCCGGACGGATCGCCGAACATTATGGGCCAGCGCTCACGGGTGGACCGATGGAACCAGCTGCTGGTTGAGGCTGTGGCGCGGCACCCCGGCCAATCAAGCCTGAACGACCTGCACGGGTCGCTGTGTCCGTCGGGTTCCTACACGGCTTCTGTCGACGGCGTGCCGGTGCGCTGGGACGACGGCATCCACATCACCCCGGAGGGCGGGCAGCTGGCCGCGCGCTCCCTCGTCCCCGAGCTGATCGCTGAAGCGCGACCTCGGACGCCCCGCAGCGTGTCCTGACTCCTAGCGGGAGCGCTGACGCGGGCGCCAATGTGCCGCGCGCAGTGCGCTGCCTGCCGCAACCAGTCCGCCGCCAAGGGCGAGGACGAGCCCGGCCTCGAACCCGGTGAACGGGAGGCGGCCGCTGCTACGGCTGGCTACCGCTGTGGGCGCGCCCGTGCTTGAGGTGGCAGAGGTGCCCGATGTGCCCGATGTGCCAGAAGCCGTTTGAGACCCTGACGCTGCGGTGCTGGTACCACTGCCAGTGCCGCTCGTCCCCGTACCGGCCGTACTGCCGCTCGGTCCGGTCCCGGTTGTCCCCGTTCCGGTTGTCCCGGTGCCGCTCGTCCCGCCACCGGGTGCGCCGAGGTTGGGGCTGAGGCTGGTACCGCCCGTGCTAGCACTGCTGCTGGCGAACGCGACCGGGCTGTTGGTCACCGGCAGAGCGAGGACGCCTGGATTCGTCTTGTCGTTCAGAATCTGCACGAGGTGCGCGACATCATCGCCGCCGTTCGTCTCAGCCCCGTAAGCGAAGTCGCTCCCGGCGATGACGAGCTGCAGGCTGTGGCCAGCGTCGAACCGGTGAACGATGCCGGGCAGCGTGATGTGGACCCGATCGCCGACGCTGCTCAGCCGCACCGGGCTCACGAGCCCGTGAATAAGTGTCTGCCCCCCGCCCGGGGCGAGCTCGTAGATCTTGGCGAAGACGACGAGCTCGGTCGCCGGGTCTGCGGAAACGGTGCCGGGCGAAGCGATCTTCACGTCGAGCGTCGGGATGCCGACGACGTCAGCCGGCTTCGACAGGGGAGCGGTAGTGTAGGTCGCGGCGGTTAAGGGAGTGTCGAAGGGCGACTGGACCGGCGACTTGTCCTGCACCCCGGAGGTCTCCGAGTAGCTGGCCGGGTTGACCGGCGCGATGAACGAGTAGGTGCCGCTCGTGCTGCGCGCCCGCGTGGGGGTGAGGGTTGCCGTCGTTCTCGGCGCGTTACCGCCGCTGAGATATAGCGGCACGGGCGTGCCGACCGGGTAGGTCGGGGCGGTGGCATAGGCGGCGTTGGCTCGTGCCCGTGGTGTAGCTCCCCGGTAGGCCCAGTCCCGGAAGTAGCGGAAGCCGATCTGCGGGTCGCCACCGAGCCCCTTGAGGTAGTGGTCGAACCAGCCCTTCACCAGGTCGCCCTGGTACGTGCCGAGCGGGGCGTCGGCGTTGTACTCGCCCGCTGCCGGCGTGCTCTGGCTGTGGCCCCACGACTGCCAGACCAGCCCGACCGTGGTCCCCTGCTTGCGCAGCGCCTCGTAGGTGGCTACCGACTCCTGCAGGTTGAACAGGGTGTCGGCCTGCCCCTGCATCAGCAGGGTCGGGATAGTGATCTTGTCGAGGTACGAGGTCACCGACGCGGCACGGGTCAGGTCCAGGGCCCCGGTGTCGGGGTAACCGGTCGCGTCGAGATGTGCCTTGGCCGAGCAGGCGGCTGGAGCGAAGTTGATGCATGCGGGGAAGCCTGAGGCGCCGACCGTGCGCGACGGTGGGTCCTCCGTAAGGAACTGCACTCCAGCGGCAATGCCATCCGCGAAGAACAAGGACGTCCACTCCTTCTTGTGCACGCCCGGCGTCGTGTAGTTGACCCCCTTGGTGAAGGAGGTGTTGTTCGGGGCGAGCGAGTAGGCGAGGTTGTTCCAGGTGATCACCGGCACGATCGCGTCGATCCGGCCGTTCGACGCTGCCGTCGCGGCGTACTGGATCTCGCCGCCGTACGACCCGCCGACCATTCCCACCCGCGGGTCGAACGTCGCGGCGTTGTCCTGCTGTACGAAGTCGATGTCGGCAGCGGCGCCTAGCATGGCCGGGCCCTTGGAACCCGGTGCGTCGTCCATGAAGCCGAGACCGGTCTTGCCCCCGAGGTAGTCGACGAGCTGCGCGGCGGCGGCGCCGTCGTGGTCTCTGTCATCGAGGAAGATGCGGCAGCTCGACCCGCCGAAGCCCAGGCCCGAGTAGGACAGCACTGCATAGCCATTGTCGGCAAACGCTTTGCCCAACCCCGCCTGGTCGTCCTTCGATCCACCGAAACCGTTGGTGGTCAAGATGGCCGGTACCCGGTGGGTCGCGTCGGCTCCGTTCGGCTTGTACAGGTCGGCGGCGATCGTCTCCTGGAGGGGCAGCGCGTTGCTTACTGGGTCGTCGTCGCAGTTGGGCACGCTGACCTTGATCCGCACGTGCTTCACCGAGTACGTGAGGGCTTGCCCCTGGGCTGGGGTGGTCGACAGAGGAGCGACGAGTACGCCCGCTGCCAGGAGCGGTGCGGCGAGCAGACGACGACGATTCACAGCACGCTCCTGGATCGGGATTCATACAGCGGCCTAGTAGACCGCGAAACGTGCCCGAAATGTACGGCTTTATTAATAATCGGTCGACGGACTGTCAGCAGCGGCGGGCCGACGCGCCTCGGCATCCCTGCTCCGCAGCAGCAAACCGGCTTCTTGCTCAAGCAGGGCGACGGCGAGCAGCTCCCCGTCCTGCGGCCCGAACTCGGCCAGCGCCCGGGCGTGGATGCCGGTGACGAGTTTGCCGAGCTCGAACGGCACCGCGTACTCATCCGCCAGGGCGGTGATTCCCGCCAGCTCCTCGTGGCAGCGGTCGAGCCCGAAGGTGGTCAGGTAGTCGCCGGCCAGCAGCGCCGGGGCGTGCTGCCGGAGGAACTCGCTGCCGGCCGCGCTGGATGCCAGTGCCGCCCGCACTGCCTCGAGGTCCAGACCGAAGCGTGCGGCCAGCAGCAGCGCCTCGCCCGTCGCGACGGCCTGCCCGAACCACAGCAGGTTCACCAGCAGCTTCGTCAGGTAGCCGGCGCCGTGGCCGCCCATGTACGTGATGCGGTTGGCAAAGGCGGACAGCAGCTCGCGGTGGGCTTCGAGAACGGCGGCGTCGCCGCCCACGTAGAGCGAGAGCTCGCCCGACTCGGCGGCCGCCACCCCGCCACCGACGGGCACATCGAGCACACCGATGCCCCGCCGCTCAGCCGCGGCTCCCACGAGCACGCCGACTGCCGGCGTGCTGCTGGTCAGGTCAATCCAGACGGCGCCAGCGGCCATCGCGTCGAGGACGCCGCCCGTGCCTAGCATCGCGTCGGTGACCTCGGGAGGACCGGGCAGCATCGTGAACAGGACATCTGCCCCCGCCGCGGCGGCCGCGGGCGTGTCGGCCCACCCGGCCCCCACGCCGCGCGCGGCAGCCTGTGCCTGTGGCCGAACGTCGGCGGCGGTGACGCTGAAGCCGGCCCGCACCAGGTTGGCGCACACCGGCAGGCCCATTCGGCCCACGCCGATGAAAGCAATCCGCGGTGAACTACCCGGCACCGTGCCTCGTGCTCGGGGCTTGCGCTCCGTTCAGATGAGAGGGCGCCCCATCGCCGGCGGCGGCTCCTCGGTGCTGGGCCGGAACTCGGCCAGCACGTCGGGGGAGCCGATGGTGCCTGTGGGAGAAGGGGTGGCTGCCATCGGCGGCGGCGCGAACGCTGGGTCAGCAACGAACGGTGCCGGTGTTGCCGGGGGAGGGGTCACCGGCAGAACCGAGTTGACCTTGCTCTGCAACGGCTTGGGCAGCCGGCCCGCGGCCTGCTGCACCTTGGGGTTCTGGCCGAGACCCTGCACCTTGGGGTGGTGAATAAGCTTCTGACCCTGCTGGAGCAGGTTCTCGTACTGCTGCCGGCCCGCACGCGTGCCGAGCACGTACCCCAGCCCGATGCTTGCCCCGGTCCTGATCAGCCGCATGCCGTGTCTCCCGTCCTGCAACCGCGCGCTGCGAAGCTGCGGGCTGCTCCGTGTCCGTCCGTTCGCCCGTTGCTACCCAGGCGATGCCGCTTGTACCGCCCAGGTCTGGAACCGGCAGCGGTTGCCGGAGCTCGTCCGGCAGGATAAGCGCGGTGTCAGCCACCCCGCCGCCGGCGGCCCCGCAAGCCGCCCTGCCGGACCCGCTTCCCAACGCCGAGCTGCACATTCACGTGGAGGGCGCACTGCAGCCCGAGTTGCTGGTCCGACTCGCAGCCCGCAACGGCGTCGCCCTGCCCACGGCCGACGTCGAGGCGCTACGGAGCCGGTACGTCTTCGCCGACCTGCAGTCCTTCCTCGACGTCCACTACGCCAACCTGCAGGTACTGCGTGCCGAGCAGGACTTCTACGACTTGGCGGCCTCCTACCTCGCCCACGCGCGCGCCGGGGGCGTCAGGCGCGCCGAGGTGTTCATCGACCCGCAGGTGCACATGGGCAACGGTGTTCCCCTCGAAGCCGTGATGAACGGCTACGGCGCAGCTTTTGACGAGGCAAGGGCGGCGGGCCAGTCGTGCGACATCATCATGTGCTTCTTGCGTGACCTCGGCCCCGAGGCCGCGGAGGAGATGTTCCGGGCCGCGATGCCGTTCCGTGACCGCATCATCGGCGTCGGCCTGGACTCCACCGAGGTCGGCTACCCACCCTCGCTGTTCCAACGGGTGTACGCGATGGCAGCAGCCGAGGGGCTGCACCGCGTCGCTCACGCCGGCGAGGAGGGCGGCCCCGAGTACGTGCGCGAGGCCGTCGACCTGCTGGGGGTCGAGCGCGTCGACCACGGGCTGCGCGCACTCGAGGACCCCGAGCTCGTCCGGCGCCTGGCCGACGAGCAGATCGCACTCACCGTCTGCCCGCTGTCGAACGTGGCCCTGCGCGCGGTGGACACGATGGCCGAGCATCCAGTGCGGACGATGCTCGACGCCGGCCTGCGGGTCACAGTCAGCAGCGACGACCCGGCGTACTTCGGCGGCTACGTCGAGGCCAACTTCGCCGCCCTTCGTTCGGAGGCGGGCCTCGACGACGACCAGCTGCGCAAGCTAGCCCTGAATTCCTTCGACGCCTGCTTCATCGACGACGTCGCGCGGGCAGGGTGGAAGGCCGAGCTCGACACCGGCGGCTGACTGTCCGATTACAAGGGTGTCGGCCGGTCGCGTGTGACGCGGCTTACAGTCCCCACATGTCACGCTCGGTCCTGCGGATCGCTACCGCGCTCTGCGGCGCCGCCCTGCTCGCCACGGCCCCGGCCTGCTCGAGCTCGTCGCACAAGGGCGGGGGAGCGGTTCCTGCAGCCGGCCGTGGACCAGACGCCGACTATGCGGCCTTCGCCCGCAACATCCTCCCGCACGGCCAGTACGGCTCGGTGCCGCCGCCGGCCGGAGCCAGCACACAGGCGTCGATGTACGACGCGCTCACTCCCAAGTTCGACGCCGTGTCAGAGCAGGACCTGCAGAGCGACTTCAAGTCCGAAGGGTTCGGGGTCGGGCCCGACGGACCCGCCACCCCCGAGAGCGTCCCGCAGACCGGCGTGCAGATCGTGCGCGACCGCTTCCACGTCCCACACGTCACCGCCCAGACCTACGACGGCGGCATCTGGGCGACGGGGTGGATCGCCGCCGAGGACCGCGGGCTACTGCTCGAGCAGGGGCGCTACAACTCGCGGGTCGCGGCCATCGACGCTCCGGGCCTGGTCGCGCTGAACCTCATCTCGGGTCTGAAGAACTTCGTCCCGAGCGCGCAGACCGAGCAGGTCCTGGCGCGGCAGAGCGCTGTGCTGGAGCAGGCCGGCCCCACCGGCCGGCAGGTGCTGCACGACATCGACACCTTCGCCGCCGGCGTCAACGCCTACCGCGCCGCCACGAAGTCGTCCGCCAAGCCGTGGACGCGCAACGGCACCTTCGCGCTGGAGGCACTCAAGGGTCAGTTCGTCGGCCAGGGCGGGGGTGACGAGGCGCGGCGCACCCAGTTCCTGGCGGGGCTGCAGAGCCGACTGGGCGCGGCGCGGGGGATGAGCGTGTTCAACGACCTGCGCCAGCACGACGATCCCGAGCAGGTGACGTCCATCGACGGGCAGTTCCCGTACGAGCAGCTGCCGCAGCACCCCGCCGGCAACGTCGTCATCGACCCCGGGAGCTACCAGGCGGTGTCGCCCGGCGACCAGCCGGCGCAGGTCGTCCCGCCAGCCCGCGCCTCCAACGAGCTGATGGTCGACGCCAAGCACTCCGCCACGGGGCATCCGCTGCTGGTTGGAGGCCCGCAGATCGGCTACTACTACCCAGGGCTCACGTACGAGATCGACATGCACGCGCCGGGTCTGGTCTGGCGAGGGGCCACCTCCGCACCGTTCCCCGGCTACATGCTGATCGGCCGCGGCGCCGACTTCGCCACAACGCTCACCTCGGCCAGCGGCGACATCATCGACCAGTACGCCGAGACCCTGTGCGGCGGCAGCGACACGCAGTACCTCTACCAGGGCACGTGCCGACAGATGGGGCGCTTCGACGCCGGGGTGCTGAAGGGCTCCGGCGGCGCCAAGGACCAGCAGGTGTCGTTCCGGACGACAGTGCAGGGGCCGGTCGCCGGGTACGCGACAGTCAAGGGACGCAAGGTCGCGATCTCGTCCAAGAGGTCCAGCGAGGGCAAGGACGCGCTCGACCTGCTGCTTTACCACGACCTGTCTACCGGGGTCGTCGACAGCCCGCAGTCGTTCTTCGCGGCGGCCGCCCGCTCGCCGCAGACCTTCAACTCCTTTTACATCGACTCCCAGCACATTGCGGAGTTCACCTCGGGGCTGCTGCCGATGCGGCCGCCCTCGGTCGACCCGGGGCTGCTGACCGACGGCCGCGGCGGGTTCGAGTGGAACGGCTTCCTCGGCCCTGACGCCCACCCGCACGGGATGGACCCGCAGCGTGGGCGCATCGTCAACTGGAACAACAACATCGCCCATGGCTTCGGGGCGGCTGACGACGAGTGGATGCGCACAGGGCCGGTGGCCCGCGTCGACCTGCTCAACAAGAACCTCGACCGGCTGGCCACGAACGGCACGTGGACGCTCGCCACCATGACGTCGGCGATGAACGCCGCCGGTACCCAGGACGTGCGAGCCGTCGACACCGTCCCGCTGCTCGGCCGCCTGCTCGCCGGGTCGACGCCACCCAGCAAGCGCGCCGGCCAGATGCTGGCGCTCCTGCAGGCCTGGAGCAAGCACGGCGGCAGCCGCCTGGACCGCAACCTGGACGGCACGATCGACGACCCGGGAGCCGCGGTGATGGACGCCGCGTGGCCGGCAATCGCGGACGCCTTCATGGCACCCGTCCTCGGGCCCCAGCTGGACGAGCTGGCAACCCTCGCCCCGCGCTTCGACCTGCCGCCCAAGGGCCAGTACTCCGGCTGGTACCAGTACTTCGACACCGACATCCGCACCCTTCTCGGCGACACGGTGAGCGGAAAGCTCGCCAACCATTACTGCGGCAACGGCGACAAGGCCGCCTGCCAGGCCGCGGTGTGGAAGGCCATCGAGGCGGCTGGCGCACGGCAGCAGGCCCAGCAGGGCCCGGACCCAACGGCCTGGCGCGCGGATGCCAAGCGGGAGCGGATCACCTTCACGCCCGGCCTGCTGCCGACGACCCTGCGCTACACCAACCGCCCGACCGGCATCCAGCAGGTCATCTCGTTCGACGGGCACCGCTAGCACGCTGCCGCTGGGCACTCTGGGTCCCGATGTCGACGCCGGCCGTGGCAGGTGGTGGGATAACACCCAATTGACCCGGAGGTGGCGCTTTGTCCTTGGTGAGCATCGCGGCGCGGATGCGCCGCCTGCCGATGACGATCGGCGTCACCATCGCCGCCACCCTGACCGTCTCTGCCACCACGGTCGCGGTCGGCCACGCGGCCCCGGTCCCCGCCGCTGGTGCTGTCGCTGGTGCCGGTCAGGAGCCGGCAGCTGTGACCGCTGGACCCACCCGGCGACTGGTGCTGGAGTCAGCACCGCTCGTCGCCGCCCGGGCAGTGAGCCAGCCAACCGCGCTAGCGCCCGCGGCTGCTCCGCACGTCCAGGCGACCGGCTACACCCCGAGCGTGGCTGAGGCGCGCCTGCCGCTCCCACCGGTGACCCACGCACAAAACGACTCGCTCGGATCGACGATCTGCGCGCACGAGCAGTGCGCCCCGCCGGTAGATGTTGCTGCAGCCCAGGCCGTGGCCACGCTCGCAGCGGCGCCGCGTGGGTCCCAGGCTCTGCCGGCCGCACCGGCCACGGCATCGAACGCCATCCCGCAAGAGCAGGCGTCCGGGGCGGCGTCGTCGCCTCGCCAACAGGTGGCTGCGCCCCGGGCTGCCGACCCCGTGACTCCCGCTGCCACTCCGGCGAAGGCCGCTCCTGCTGCGGTGACGCCGAAGCCCGCTCCCGCTCCGCCCCCGCTGCGGCCGGCGGCTGCGGCGACCACCCCGAAGGCCGCTCCTGCTGCGACTCCGGTGAAGCCCGCTCCCGCTCCAACGACGGTGAAGGCGCCCACTCCTGCTCCCGCTCCGCCCCCGCCCGCCCCGGCGCAGCCCGCTGGCAAGCCTCGGGGGATGGACGTTGCCTCCTACCAGGGCAACGTCGACTGGCCAGCGGCGTTCGCCCGCGGCGGACGGTTCGTCTACGTCAAGGCGACAGAGGGCACCGGCTACGTGAACCCGTACTTCGGGCAGCAGTACGGCGGGTCGCAGAGCGCTGGGCTGATCCGCGGCGCGTACCACTTCGCGCTGCCGGACCGCTCCAGCGGGGCCGCCCAGGCCGGCTACTTCGTGGCCCGCGGTGGCGGATGGTCGGCTGACGGCACGACTCTGCCGCCGATGCTCGACATCGAGTACAACCCCTATGGGCAGGTCTGCTACGGCATGAGTCAGCTGGTGATGAGCAGGTGGATCGCCGACTTCTCCGCATCCGTGCACCAGCGCACCGGTCGCTACCCCACGATCTACACCACTCGCGACTGGTGGCAAAGCTGCACCGGCAGCGCGAGCTTCGGTGCCACCAACCCCCTGTTCCTCGCCTGCTACTGCAGCGGCCCCGGCCGAATGCCGGCCGGGTGGGGCTATGAGTCGATCTGGCAGTACAACGACCGGGGTGACCTGCCCGGCGACCAGGACTTGTTCAACGGCACGTACGCGGAGCTGCGCCGGCTCGCGCTCTGATCCTGCGAGCTCCCGCAACCACGCTCGCCGGACTGCCTCTGCTGGACCTGTCAAGGGACGGCCAGACATGGTCGAGGTCATTGGTAGGTGTCACGCCGATGCTGCCTGCTGCGCGGAAGGACCACGACCTCGATGGCTGCTCACGCGGAGCCCAGCCTTGCCGGGCAGGCCGGCACGCCACCTCGCCCCGCCCGCTTCGGCGGGGGTGCCATGGCCCGCGTGCACCGCGTGCACCGCTTGTACCGGGTCGTCGCGGTGCTCGTGCTGCTCCTGGGGACGCTGGGCAGCGGGCTCTACGCGGCGCACTGGCGGGCCTCGCTCCAGCACGTGGCCGACCAGCACGCCCAGCGTCAGGTCGATGACACTGAGGCAAGGCTGCAGGCCGGGTTCGCTGGCTACGGGCGAGCGCTCGCAGCGGAGCGCGCGCTCTACGCCGGCTCGACCGGGCGGGTGTCCTATGCCCAGTTCCGGACTTTCGTCGCGGCAATGTCCCTCGGTCGGGACTACCCGGGCTTGGGCGGCTTGGCGTTCATCCAGCGTGTCAACGGCGCGGACTTGCCGGCCTTCGTCGCTGCGAACCGGGCCGACGGTCGGCCGGGCTTCACAGTCGAACCGGCGGGACCCCGGTCGGAGTACTGGCCGATCCGCTACAGCGAGCCGTTGGGGGTTCCGCCGTGGGGGCACGACGCCATGACCAACCCTGGTGTGCGGCCCTATATGGAGCAGGCCGGGATCAGCGGGCAGCTCACGCTGAGTGGCAAGACTGTGCTCGCCAACGACCTGGCGCTGCCACAGGATGAGCGCCCAGCGGCCTTTGGGCTGTTCGAGCCGGTCTACCAATCTGGCGCTGACACGGCCACGCCGGCCGGTCGCCGCGCAGGTCTACTGGGCTGGGCCACCGCCCCGTTTCGCGCGCAGGATCTGCTGGCCGGCTACGTCGGCAACGGTGGCGGCCTCGGGGTGGAGGTCTTCGACGGCTCGGTGGCGCCTGGCAACCTGCTCGCAGCGTCCCCGGGTGGGTTCCACGCCACCGGCGCAGGTGTGCGGACTGCGACGCTCCAGGTAGCCGGCCGGCCGTGGGTGATGCGTTTCGCCCCGCTGGCCGGTGCGGCCGGTGCGGCGTTCGCGACGTCCTGGCACGGGCCCGCGGCGGTACTCGCAGCCGGCATCGCGCTGAGCGCCCTGCTCGCCGCCCTGCTGTGGCTGTTCGGGGCGAAGGCGCAGCAGCGCACTGTCTCGGAGGAGGACCTGCGCCGCAGCGAGCGGGATTTCCGCAGCGCGTTCGACAACTCGCTGGTCGGTATGTGCCTGACCAGCACCGACGGACGGCTGATCCGGGTCAACCCAGGCTTCGCCGCGATGCTGGGCCGCAGCGTCGAGGAGCTGGTCGGCACCTCCTTCCAGGACGTGACGCACCCCGAGGACCTAGCGGCCAATCTCGATGACGTCGAGCGCACGCTCGCCGGGGAGATCGACGGGTTCCGCACGGACAAGCGGTACCTCAGGGCCGACGGCAGCATCGTCTACGTCGAGCTGTCGACCTCGCTCGTCCGCGACGGTGCGGGACGCGCCTTGCACTTCTCGACCCAGACGATCGACATCACCGCCAGACGGGAGGCTCAGCGCGAACGCGACACCCGCGACACGATGCTGCGGTCGGTGATCGCCAACAGCCAGTCGCTGGTCTACGTCAAGGACCTGGACGGGCGCTACCTGCTCGCCAACGAGCCGTTCCAGCAGGCGTTCGGAGTCACCGAGGCCGAGCTGCTCGGCAAGGACGACAGCTACATCGACCCCGAGCTCGCGCCCGTGTGGAGAGTCAACGACCTGCGTGCGCAGACCGAGGAGTACCGCGTCGAGGAGTGGTCCGACGGACCAGCCGGTCGCTGCTACTACGAGTCGGTGAAGTTCCCCCTGCTCGATGCGGACGGCCGGGTCTACGCCACCTGTGGTGTGTCACTTGACGTGACAGCCAGCCGGCTGGCTGCCCAGGAGATGGCCCGTGCCCGCGACGCCGCCCTGGCGGCCACGACCGCCAAGTCCTCCTTCCTCGCCACCATGAGCCACGAGATCCGTACGCCGATGAACGCGGTGATCGGCATGACCGGGCTGCTGCTCGACACCGACCTCCACGGCCAGCAACGGCAGTTCGTCGAGACGGTTCGCACCAGTGGCGACGCGCTGCTGTCGGTCATCAACGACATCCTCGACTTCTCCAAGCTCGAAGCCCGGCAGGTCGAGCTGGAGAACGCGCCGTTCGAGCTGACGAGCTGCCTGGACGAGGCAGTCACGCTGGTCGCCGGCTCGGTCGGCAGGCTGGACCTGGTCAGCCACGTAGACGCCGCCTGCCCACGCAGCGTCGTCGGCGACATGCACCGGCTCCGCCAGGTGCTGGTCAACCTGCTCTCCAACGCCATCAAGTTCACCGCCGAGGGCGAAGTGCTCATCACGATCGCCCCCACTGAGCGTCCCGACCTCGCCGAGCCCGCTGCCGACATGGTGGCGTTGACGTTCTGCGTCCGGGACACCGGCATCGGCATCCCCGCCGACCGGATGGACCGGCTGTTCGAGTCCTTCAGCCAGGTCGACGCCTCCACCACCCGCCTCTACGGCGGCTCCGGCCTCGGCCTGGCGATCAGCCGGGCGATCGTCGAGGCGATGGGGGGCACGATCTCGGTCACCAGCACCGTCGGCGTGGGCTCAACGTTCTGCTTCAACCTTGTGCTCGAGACCGCCCCGGACCACGTGGAGACGCCTGGTGCGACGGGGGCGACCCTTGATCTGTCCGGCAGCCGGGCGCTGCTCGTGGACGACAACGAGACCAACCGTCGGATTCTTCGCCTGCAGCTCGAAAGCGCCGCGATGCAGTGCATCGACGTCAGTGGCGGCGCCGACGCACTGGCCGTGCTCGCCGAGGGGGCCCGCTTCGACGTGGCCGTCCTGGACATGCACATGCCGGGGATGGATGGGCAGCAACTCGCCGAGCGCATCCGCGCCCTGCCCGGGACCCGGCTGCCGCTGATCCTGCTGACCAGCCTGGGGTCTCGGCCAGCGACAGAAGGCCTGTTCGACGCCTTCCACACCAAGCCCATCCGTGCAGGCGTGCTGCGCGCCACGGTCGCCGACCTGCTGGCAGCTCCTGCCACGGCAGCCGCCGCTCCCAGCACCGCGGCTGCCGCCCCGGAGCCGGTCGTCGAGCGGGCGCTGCGGATCCTGCTTGCCGAGGACAACCCGGTCAACCAGACGGTCGGGCGGCTGATGCTCTCCAGCCTCGGCCACACCACCGACATCGCCCGTAACGGCCAGGAGGCGCTCGACGCCGCCCTGAGCACGCCCTACGACGTCGTGCTGATGGACATTCACATGCCGCTGATGGACGGCTTGGAAGCCACCCGTGCGATCCGGGCCCGACTGCCCGCGCACCAGCGGCCGCAGATCATCGCGATGACTGCCAGCAGCTTGGCCGAGGACCGCCGAGCCTGCGCCGCCGCCGGGATGCAGGGCTACCTGCTCAAGCCGGTACGCCGCGAGCACCTGATCGTGGCTCTGCGCAGCGCCGCACGCGGGGAGGACGGGGCACAGCCGCTCCTCCCTCGGCAGCCACGATCGATACCGGTGCAGGCGGTCGACTCGTCCGCCCGGGTCCGGGCGCGCCTCGACGAGCTGTTCGGCGACGACCCGGCCAGTGCGCCCATCCGCCAGCAGGAGACGCCGCTCCACTTGGATGCGCTCAGCGAGGCGGTTGGGCGCGGGGACCCCGCCGGCCTGCGGGTAGCAGCGCACACCCTCAAGGGCATGGCAGCCAACCTCGGCGCCACCACTGTCGCCGAGTTGTGCGCGGAGCTGGAGGAGGCCGCACGGACCAGTGACTTCGATGCCGTCGCTGACGTGCTGACGCGCCTGGGCACCGAGCACGCTCACCTCAGCCGGGCGCTTGGCACGCCCGAGCTCGGCCACCAGCCGGTGCATGCGACGGCAGGGGACCGATGAGCGCGGTCCGGGCTGTGAAGCAGGCGGCCACA